>Ga0209208_10010565_pt1 | contig 11966 bp, 5 predicted proteins | sample S1TSphfallax_3_FD_187694 | JGI IMG/M metagenome (GOLD analysis project Ga0209208, IMG submission 187694) | Host-associated microbial communities from peat moss isolated from Minnesota, USA - S1T2_Fd - Sphagnum fallax MG (SPAdes) (version 2) | ecosystem: Host-associated > Plants > Peat moss >...
TTCCAAATTAAATCATACTTGATCAAATCTAGCTTTTTATGAAAATTTAAATGGTATGGACAACACATATTTAAGTATTTTTATCAAAGATTGGTTGGATGCACATGAAGAAAATCTTTCCAGTGGTGTGTTGATGAAGCAAATCCATGTAGAAAGATACAAGGCAAAAAAAGTCTTGTTCTGAAAGCATTGGGAAAATTTCAAGAGTGGATGATTCCTTGAACAAAAGTATCATGGAAATTGCAATGCGAGATGTGATTGTTACCAAACACCCATGTTACACATTGAAACTGAACTTGTATCTGTTGTTAGAGCATCTCCACCAATGCACAGTATGGGACTTCAGACAGTGCAATTTATTGCGAAAAAGTCAAAATGTGCAGGGTTATCTCACCAATTAGTTTTTCTGCACCAAATTGGTCTAGCTTGCCGCGGTTGGTAAAAGGCACAACAAAGGTGTGCACCTCCAAAAAGGAGTGTAATAAATTGGACCTGACTGTGGCTCAGTATTTTTGATTGGTCGATGATAACGATTGGCCCAGGTGGTTTGCTATTAGTAGTCCCCACATATATGCAGTTCCGGTTACAGTTTTGTTGGTGGGGTTGCCAAAAAGAAAAAAGCTAAACTTAAACATTTAATTTAATTTAATTTAATTATCCAGAGTGACATACTGAGCACTAGTGGAGATGCTCTTACTGAGTATACACTAAAAAGGGCCTTGCTCTTTCCCATCAATTTACAACAAGTATGAGAGACTGTGTAACCGACTACAACTTCAGTCCTTTTTTGTCTGTCCTTTTGATTCTCTTGTGCGTGTAATATTATTCATCTACACATGTTCTGTGCTTCTCATCCCCAGATTCATATAATAGAGTTATCCATAAAGTACCCCAAACTGCCAAACTGGGGGTACTCTGTCCTGGTATTGCCAAATTTGGGGAGGAAATCAAAACTCAGGATGAAAACAGTAACCCATGAACAAAAAAAAGTATGGACCAAACAGGTTTTGTCGCATAACTTAGTCCTCAAAGGAGTTTCTCACCCCAGTTTTGGATTTGCATTATCCACATCTTTACCGAAGGGTCATGTTCTTCATTCAAATCAAGTCTTGCCAGGAAACAATCCTGCAAATCTTGCAAACTGATACCCAGTTTCACTAACTGTACAGCTACACTCAAAATTGAGAATGAAACAGCAATTACAGGCTGAAACTAGGGCCCAAAGACAGGATGACTTTTAAGGATGACTTTACTAGTCCATTCCAATTTTTTTCTACACTATGATTGTCTGCAGGCAATCAGACCATGTTGGTGATGTGTGATGGGTACCCAATTCTTGCAGAGCATATAATTGGGTACATACCTCTTTGTTCCTCCTGACTTCAACAGAGCCTGGAAATTTAAGGGTGTTACTTTAGATATCAAAAAACAAGAAGGAAAAAAATCCAACTTGGGTGTCATGAACAAGAACTGAAAAACTGAGAAAAAACTGAAGAATTGAAACTGAGACACAGGAAGTCACAAAATCCAGTGGATTTGAATGGTGTCAACAGCAAAAAAAGTATCATCAGTGCAGGTAGATTATACCTGGAAAAGGTCTTTTCAAGGTCCTCCCTCATTACCCAGCTTTCTCCTTACTCCAGGAAGTTTCAGTAAAACTGTAGTAGTATCATTCAGACCTTATTGAGGATCTCTAGTTTGAAACTACATGTGCAGTTGTTCATATTGTGGCAATCTGCTCTGGTGACCAATTTTTCTGAGGCTTGAACTCTGACTTGCTCACGTGCTTCAGATGATCCTCAATTTGGGGCAAATCTGTACTCCCCCCACTTGTAGATCTGTCACCTCAAACATTCTTCTAATTTCTAGCCACATCAAACAAACTGCATCCACAAAACACTAGAGCAATTTTTGATAGACCACTGAAGACTCATTTGCTTATCTACATGACAGTTTTGCACTTGCCAAGGGAATCTGCATTCTGTAAGGCTGGCAATTTACTCTTGAGACATCTTGGAATGGTGGGTGTGATGGCCTGTCACAGCAATGCAGTCACTTGACCTGTCTAGGATATATACTAGTGTCCCAGATGGAAAGTAAAGCTGTCAACCTCAAACCAAAGCTTTGTATAAAACTAAAACTACATTTCACAGTGCTGGTATTGTCAAGACTGAATTGGTGACTATCCAACACAGTCATGCCACTGTCACAATAACCCGGATTTGGGTCATACCTCCCATAGCTGGGAGGGAGCACTTACATTTGTAGCTCAGAAACTGAGCAAAGTCCAATGCATAACAGCAAGCAAATGGATTGCCTGAACAACAATTGATGCAGTTGTCAGAAGTGAAGTTCATTGAAGAAAGACAGATCAACTGCATTACTGAGGAGTCCTCAGTTGGGAGGTGGGGCAAGGACACTAATTTTTTTTGTAGAGGCCAACAGTACCCTGCATAGGAGGAATACTACAATAGTAAGGGATTAGGCATACCCATTGCCTCTCCGTCCCCCTCCTCCTGCTCCTGCTCCTCCTCCCCCCACAACAAGAGAACCAGGGGGCTTGTTAGTCAAGCGCCTCTTATACCGCTTCAATACTGATGCTAGATTTTCTTTTCCTTTTGGGAATGCAACATCTCCTGCAGCTGTTCCTGTCCGACCCTTTCGAGAGCCAACAGCTGCCTCAACCTCCTTGATCATCTCCAAGAAGAGGGTGGCATCAGCCCCCCTTCCTTTGAAGCTTGTTGAATCAGGATCCTGGGCCCAGGCCTGGATATCACTCAATCCACCTACTAACGGAGGACTGTAAGTGTCCCCATTTAGAGAGTCCTGGAAATAATTCCTCTGTTGAGTCACTCTAACTCCTTGTTTGCCAAAATTCTCTGCTGATCCGGGTTCCAACAAACAGCCACAAAGTGACGGCACTGCACGTGGCTTTGAAAAGGCGGGCTCCAAAATGCCCTGGTCACAGAAACCCATCCCCTTTAGTGAGCAGTTTCAAGACATGACCTAAAGACAGAAGGCGAAACAAATGGGTAGTCTGACTGACCTAACAGAGAAAGTAGGATTTGGTGCTCTTGGTCTTATTTAGGTGTTACCATTCTGCTCACATGCGTGCAAGTCTGTAACACCCAGTTCTGGGAAGAGGCTGAAAACATGAAGTTTTCAATCCAATCCTTGGGAACTGCTGACTGATGATACCAATATGCTGTGGCTCTAGTTGTGCATAGTGTTGAGGGAGGTATCAACTACATGAAATATCCAAAATGTGAAACAGAACAAGGTGGGTTTAGGGTTTAGGTTGTGGAAGACCTGAAGTCGATTCAACACATAGGTATATTTCCCCCAGAGCTCAGGCCGGCTTTCCATGAGAGACAACTCCAACAATCGATGCACGGACCAGACTCCAAAGCTAATAAGTAAGCCCTTCTTGCCCCATACGCAAGAATCACCACAACTGTGCAAGGTCCTTGCCAACTTGTTGCTATTGAAAAGAGATGTCATAGGATGACTATGTGCTTGCCACTGGTCAGGACTGCTGTACTGGTCATGGGTCTCTGCGGCTGTCAGTTTTGACTTTTCTGCAGTTGCCACAGCTGCAACTAAATCTTCATCTGACCCATTGTCCATGCGGAAAAGCCACTCTGCGCCCTCCAATTGCAGAAGCTTGCTGAGGCACAAATGGAGACTCTCAATCACTTCAAGCTCAGAATCCACTCTATTAGCTGAACCCATGGCAGTGTTGTTGTTTTGGGTAATGATGCCTTCTGGGTGAACTGCTGTTGTGAACCGATTGTTTATCCCATTCTGACTTGACACTTGGCTATTATTACCTCTAACACTACTGGAACTCCTATCAAGAGCAGCACCAAACAGCTGTTCAGAGGGTTGTCTTGACCATAAGGAATGATTTTCTAGCCGAGCTGACTGAATAGAAAACCCATCTCTGTAAGACTGTGGGGGAGAGATCTGATCAAAAGAAAGAGGAGGAGCCCTCTCACTGGCTCCCACTCCTTTTGTGGCAGGAGAAGAATGATCGAAAGCCATGGGTATGTCAAGCTCTCCTGTTGCCCGGTGTACTAGACAATCCAGAGCTGCATGATTCAGCAAGGAGTCCCATGATTGAGGACCTGAATCTGACTGTCCCCCATATCCTTCCCGAAGAAGCAACCGCTCAGTCACTCTCGAGTGAAGCGGAGTCCTTCCAGGAAGTGAATCGATAATATGCTGAGAGGTGTGACGTGATTGGATAGTATCCTGCACCAACAGTCCACTATCACCTTGAAGGCTACGGCCATACAATTGGTAGTTGTCACTCTCTCTTTCCACCCCAACACCCAGAGGCTGATGTGAAAGAGCTTGGCCCGATGGGGTGTATGCTGATCTGAATGCCTGTGTGCCCATGTATGCCGGGCTTGGAGTGCCGGCACTACGACCTAGAAACGAGGGAGATCGGTAACCATGGATTGTCGCCGGTTGCTTGTGAGTTTCTTCTGGATACAATGGAAGATGCAGGCTTGAGTATTTCCTCTCACTGGTGTATGGAGAGAGGTTCTCCAACCTGCCAGAGTAGTCATTTGAATGTCCAGAAAAGAGCAACGAAGTCGAGGCACCTGCATGAGAGTGTGCTCTCATGTAGGTGTCCTTCTGGCTCACTTGGTCACCAAGACTACCCTTTTTCAGCAGAAGGCAATGTTTAGGTTTCAAGAGCATGCCATAGTCATCCCTGTCAAAGCCCTCTGTGGAGCCTGGCTGCATGGGCAATGAACCATGATCCACCTGCTGCTGCTGCTGCTGTATAGCTCCTCGTGCTCCTGCTCTGCTGCCTGCGATCCTGCCATTGGCTGTGCCACCTTGCTGTTGTTTTACTGGCTGTCCATGCAAGTCGAACAATTTGCTCCAAAAATCATCGAGAATGGCTGCAAACTGTCGGCGAGCTGCACGTCCTAATCCTGAAATGCGGGAGAGACTTCCACTTCCATTGCTGTTGACATTTCCTTCTGCAGTCTCGCTTCTATCTCCCACACTTGTGACTGAATGGGGACCATTGTGTGTAAGAGATTCAGAACTAGCACCAAGGTCTCCTGTAACCATTGTATCCACCCGCAAACCTCCAGGTTGAGGTTTCTCCCACCCATTAGCCTTGTCATCAACTTTCTCTAGCAGCTCAGTATCTGCTTGCTGCAGGACATCTGCTGTTTTTGATCCTGTTGACTCCAGATTGTCTGCAGTACAAACAAGACCATCCACAGGCTGCTGCTCAACACTGGCTGGCAGTGGCATTGGTACCATTTCTGTGTTTGCCACTAGTATTTTTTCCTGAGCTGGTAGATGCACACATTTGGGGTGCTCCTCCTCTGCAGAAAGGGATTCCAAAGAGGTTACTAACCCCTCCAGCTCCACCTCTTCTAAAACCTGGGATTCTGGTTCCGGGAGAGCTATAACATCCAGTTCTGCAAAGAGGTCATCTTCCACAACAGCAGATAAACTGCTGCCTATTGAATTTGTCCGCTCAAGGTCCTGGGGAGCTACTTCCAGTACTGTAAAAGTTTCAGTAGTACTGTCTGACCCTTCACCATATTGTGATTCTTGTGAGGTTTCGACAACCTTGGTGGCAAGTTCTGCCAGAATGGCTCTAGCTTCCTCGGCAGGTTTCAAAAGCTCCAAGAGTGACAAGTCCTTGAAAGTCCTGGAAATTTCAGGGGTCCATTGAGGATCTGCTACCTTCAAGCCTTCAGCAGGCTGTGTTGGTGCTTGATCACGAACTTCAGGAATGTCCGGCAATTGCTCAAGAATTTTGGTGTCGTTTTCTTCAGGAAGACTGATTCTGGACATCCTTGCCGATGTTGCTTTCCAAGCAGACAAATGATTACCCCTTTCATGCTTCACTCCATTGTCTTTTTGGGACAGTTGCTCATTCATGAACTTTGGACCACTCAGCTCGTATTGTGCAGATACCCCTATCCGGAGTCTCTCAGCAACCTCGTTCCTCTCAAACCGCTCATACTCTTCAACCCACTTCCTCTCCATTGCTATCCTGTCCATCCGCAAAGGTGTCACGACCAACCAAACCAAAAGCCCGACAAAGAGACCGATTCCTACTAGTGCCAAAGCAAAGATGCTCGCATTCATAGTCTCGCCTCCATAGTTGCCAAACGAATCTGTCCCCAGAAGATGTTCCAGTTGTGCAGCAAAGCCTGCGAACTCATCAATTTCTTGAAGAACCACACCAAACACCAGCCAGGTGTTGGCAATAACGACCAAGGCAACAGAGACCCATGCTGCAGCTTCAACTAATGCAGGTGTTCTGAATGAACCCATGCGAGCCTCTGAAGTAGATGCTTTTATAAGAGGAAGTGCTGTGAAGGGAAGCAGCAGGGTGACAAGCACCTGTGCAAATACCAGCAGTTGGTATAGACCTTCATTTCCATACTGCCAGGCGCAGAAAGCTGTTGGGACTATTGCTGCTCCCCTCAACACTGATTGATGAATCCAGGGTTGCACCCTAGTGTCTAAGAAACCTTCTAAGGCAGCCTGTTCTCCTGAGGACCCAGTGTGTGTTGACAACTGTCCTGCACAAAGCATTGCCAACCCAAATACTGCCGGTGCAATCGAATTGCTGAAGACCTACACAGCCAATACCCAATTCCTGTAAGAACTCAAAACCATTTGATTTCATCATTGCACCAGACTTGAATGCCACATAAACCTTGTACCCTTGGAGCATCTCCAGTGGTGCTCAGTATGTGATCCTGCAAAAATACTTCTCGCATCCAAGATTAATTATTTACTCTTTCCCAACCTCACCCATAAAAAAGTAAAACTGGGACTGCACATATGTGGGAGACTATCAATAGCAAACCACCTGGACCAATCATTATGATTGACCAATCAGAAACAGGGAGCAGCAGTCAAATCATATTGATTACAATTTTCTCTGGCAAGTGTTTTTTGTGCCTTTTACCAGCCTCAGCAAACTAACTGTGCAAGAATGCTGGGCCAAAACAATTTTGCTGAGAAAAACTGGCACATTTTGACTTTTCTTCATCCAATTTTAATTTGCTGAAGGGTCATGTACTGAGCACCAGTAGAGTTGCTCTTATAGCATTGCACAAAAGAACTACAGCTTGTCTCAAGGCAAGGTCAAAATATAAAGATGAAACATGTGAATGAATGCAAAGTGATATTGACACCATACAACCAAACATTGTCAGCCCTAAACCAAACCCATCGACTCTGTCAAAGTTTTTCCCTCTGTCTGCAACCTTCCAAGCTACATCCAAGATGAAGGAAAATTAGGTCTAACATTCAACAAGACACGTGCATGGATGGATGGGTCTTTCCAAACATACCTGCTCCATGAGTGCATGGGCATCCTGGAGTGTGAGGACCACCAATCCTGTGTTGTAAAAACTGGTAGCTGCAACAATCAACAAAACTGCATTTGCCACCAATGCAAACCCAAAAGCTCCAATTGCATCCCACATACTCTTTTCACATAGTGTTTCAACTGACTGGCTTCCATCCGTTGTGATTTGCCTCTGTTCAGTAACAGCACCCCACCAGAAAGCCAACATAATGTCAAAACATTGGTTTCACCAGGACTAGGCATAACATGTTAAAAGCACATGGCCAACATTTGCAAGGCACGAGCAGGCTTTGGCAGATCCACGTGCAAATATGTGCAGTGCCCAATTCTCATGACAATACCTTGGCAAGTGGCGAGCGAAGATAGAATGTGTGAGGCATGACATTAGCCCCAAGCAATGCCATTACAGTGTACAGGGTGTCTCCTCGGAGCTTTGGTCGCATTCCAACAGCAATTACCATTGCATTTGGCGGGCTGAGCAGTGCATCCAACCCAAAGCATACCAGAATTACACCTACAACAATTCGAGTCAGGAACTCCGTGCTTTGCAATCCCTGAAAGAAGAACCCACAAATTTGAACCCAAATTTAGAATTGCAGCTGATGATGGTGTTTGTCCCTACCAGACAGATAATCAGACTTGTGTATACAATTGTGAGGCTTTTGCTACTCTGTAGTCCAATGTTAGGAACCGTCACAGTTTCTACTGTGACCAGTGCATGCATAGTCCCTTGACATCACAAACAAAAAACCTGTCCCATTCAACCTGCTCGTAACTAGCTCAAAGAGTGGCTGTCACATTGCCTCTGTTTTTGAGGTTGCAGAGCTCAACACCATTGTGGATTTCTCAAAGCACAAATTCAACTTGGAGTTGAGGAGGATTCAGTTTACCATAAGAGGCAAAACTACTTGAAAAACCAGTGTATCAAACACTGAAAAAAAGACAGCAGGCATGATCGGGATCCCCAGGAGCAAGTTCAACCCAACTGCTGTCCCAAGAACCTGCAAAATGAAGAAGATGGCAGTCAGTTTGGGGTCATGTTCTGCCATCACTCAACACACCATCCATCACTTCTAAATCTCTCAATGCCCTCAACTATCTCCATGAATCTCTCTGACCACCAATGGGAATTGACGTACACTCGACCTTAAGCTGAAGGTATCGGTCTTAAACGGAGACAGAAACCCCATAATATTTAATATGACCATAATAAACCCATCATACACTCGCACTAAGAATCGGCATTTCAGGAGCCAAGACATGGAAAGCAAAAATCCTCATTCTGCTGTAACTGGCAGCCAGAATACAGATAGAGCTGTACAACAAGAGCAGACAAGGATGAGTGAAGGAGCAAAACAATGTTCCTACCATGGTCAATTCGGAGGCGATGATGGATATCTCACAGAGAATCCACAACGAAGTGTACACAGGTTGTGGATAATCATCTCTGCAGATCTGGCACCATAAGAACAAATCCACCAAAAACATGTCAATTGTGCAAATCACAAAACTACTAGCATGAGGTACAGCAGACACAAAACCCTCAGGGTTGATAACTGACTGCAAAGCTCAAAGCTCTAAATGGGTTTAGGGTTTAGTTCAAAGATGCACTGCATTCAATGCTCGTACTCCAGCTTGAATGCGAGTTCTCAGGCCTCAAATACAAAACTGCCAGAATGGAAAACTATGCGAATGTTCCACCATGGAATGGAAATGGGAATGGAATTGGGGGGAAGAAGAAGGCTAGCTGATGCAAAACCTGTGCAAGATGCTTCCCGGTGACCAATTCAAGGCGAGTGGCGAGGATTTGGAAAAGCGCTGCCATGATGTGGGAAAAAATGACTACCCACAGCAGCTCAAAGCCAAACCTGGATCCACCTTCGATTGCAGTGGCCCAATTGCCTGGATCCATGTACCCTAACGCCACGAACACTAGCGGTCCTACAAAAGGCGCATATCTCGCCATCGCTTCTTCCGTGCTGCTTCCCATATGGGTATTGCTTGGATCCGCCATTCTTCTGTTTCACTTCTAGGACGTCATCATCATCACTCCAAACGCTTCTTCATCGCTCACAAATGCAACAATTCACAGAAGAATGTCGCCCATTCCAGAAGACTACAAACTACCACCGCACCTGAATCCTTTTTTCCAGAGGACCCAAAGACCAGCTCCTCCTCCTACTACTACTATTTCTTCTTCTTGTAATTATCACAGGGTACACTCTTTTCCAATAACCCATCACTCCTGTGACCGGCAAAAAACCCATACGAACAAAGGAAATTCTAGCTGAAAAACCCTACTGACTTTGCAACCCAAAAAAAGAAAGAAAGAAACAAGCTCTACTGCGTCCTGCTCGATGGGCATAAACGAAACTAGCCATCTGACTTCTCCGCCATCTACCACAGCACCCGCTTCAACTGCGGATGAATCACTGCTGACATTTGGAGTACAGGATGATACTCATCACCACCACCCATAAGGAGCATTTCTCCTTATCAGTAAGACAGAAAGAAACTCCTCCAGCGATGCCGAAGAAGAGCTTGCAAAGGAGCCAGAAGACACCACTAGCACACAGACAAACAACACCCAAAACAACACATTCCCGAATCCTCCAAAACAGGAACGACCAGAAAGGGGAAAAAAAAAACACAACGACAACAACAACAACAACAACCTCGTCGCACAATTCCTCGCAGTTATATACTACAGAAGTGGCGTCAAATGGGGGTTCTGTACTTATTTCCTGTCAAGGATTCTGCGAAACTCCTCGGGGCTCCGCCTCCTCCTCCTCCTCCTCCTCCTCCTAGTGCTCAAGCCAGCCGTGCATTCTTTTGTGAAGCAAACAATACGGAAGGGCACATGATCAGCGACAAAGCGGTTTATTGTGCGACACGAAAATCTAACAAATTACTTCCGGAAGACAACAAAGGCTTGGAATCCAGCTCCACTTTCGCAAGGCAGATAGATGCGCAAGGGATCAGATCAGATGAGCGCTACCGCACGAGGACGAGATCTCTACGCCGCAGAGGGAGCGGCTGTAAAATAACCCATATTGTTTGGCAAGAGCTCTCCGCTCTTTTTCTTTTTATTCCCCGCCACCGAAGGCTTTCCCTTTCCTCATCCTTTTTGTTTAGTACCCCCCCCCCCCACCCTCTATCCCCCATAACCTACTTACCTATCTCCCTCCCTTCTTTTCCTTGTGCTTTGCATGAGCCTTGTTTTGTGGGTACCAATTTTTTAATTAATGCTTTGTTGGGACTTGGGATAGTGTATTGGATGGAAACTCAAAGGAGAAAGTCTAAGAGCATTTTCACTGGATGTAAAAGAGGAGGAGAACTAGGGTAGGGCCCTTTCCTTTCCTTTGCAAGATATTTTTTCTAGGTACCTACTTAGGTGTACAAAAGTTTACTTTTTTCCATAGGTATAATTATATTTTTACTTTGCTAAACACTTTTGTTTTGACCCCCGCTAGGTACCTATTTTGCTTTGCTAATATTGTTTTTAGGTAGGTACCTAGCTAGATAGTTTGCCCTTGCCAATAAATTTTTTTTAGGGTTACATTGTTGGTTTCTTTGAAAACATTTCTTCTGGGTACATGCAATTGCTTATATAGCTAATATTGTTTTGGAAAGAGAGTTGTGTAGGTGGGGTTTTATTTGTTTCTTGGAGAGAAGAATGGGTTTGGACTAGGTACTTGTTACTAGGGTTTAGGGTTTAGGGGTAATGGCTTATAGCTAATATTGTTTTTAAAAGAGTGTGTGTGTGTAGGTGGGTTGTTGTTTCTTGGAGAGAAGAATGGGTTTGGATTTGGTACTTGTTACTAGGTTTAGGATTTAAGGATAATGGCTTTAATTTTAGTTCATGGGATGGTAGTTATGTACATGTAAAGTACAAAGTGCCCATTAGTTTGTTGGTGTGATTTTGTGGAAAAGTAGTTGAGTGAAGGTGTGAGAAGAAGCAAGTGCATGGGGGAGAGATAAAAAGATTAGGAATGGATATGGATTTAGGGGCATCATTGGTGTTGGTGGCCTCTTTGTTTCCACCAATTTTATGCTGCAAAGCTGATGTTGGTCCCCACCCATAACCCCCCAAAAAACACAAAGCATTGCTTTGGTGCTATTATGGCTTTTGCAGAGCTCCATGATCTCTATGCATACATGTCAGATCCAAAGGGACCTTGGATCATGTATTCTTGTTTTGTTCACTTAAGAGACAAATTCCAATAGATTCCCAATGGTGTAATTGTTATGAGGATCCATTCAAATCATCCTATATAAGTTACACACACAAGTTATACACACACGAACACACATGCTCCATATTAACTATTATGACTTCCATTTTGCACCTTGTTGGTTGATGAAGTTACCCATGTTCCCATAGTTAAGGTTAGGGGTTACTATGAGCTTTCAAATCTATTGCTTCCCACAAATCTTTAAACTTTTACCTTTATGTCAAGTTAAACAATCACACGATTCATGATGGATGAGGACCCAAGAATATGAAATTTAATGGTACTAGGATGACAACTTTGTGCATCACTTGTTAATCATCACTAGTTGAATGGTGACTACAATATTGTGCATTCAAGAATGAAAA
>Ga0209208_10010566_pt1 | contig 11964 bp, 7 predicted proteins | sample S1TSphfallax_3_FD_187694 | JGI IMG/M metagenome (GOLD analysis project Ga0209208, IMG submission 187694) | Host-associated microbial communities from peat moss isolated from Minnesota, USA - S1T2_Fd - Sphagnum fallax MG (SPAdes) (version 2) | ecosystem: Host-associated > Plants > Peat moss >...
GTACACAATGGCAGGCTTAGGGGAGACGTTATTTGTATGAAAGGAAGGGATTCAGACTGATCCAGAGCAGAGCATTCTCGTCTCATTCTAAACGTTGCATCTCTCCTGATGCCGGAGAGAACCAGCTCCTAGGCGTTTTTCTTTCAGCATTGTGTCTCAGATTCGGTTGAGAGTTCAGGCAAGAAAAGCTGCGTTAAAGATGCTCCCCAGCTCCGAAGAAAGAAAAATCAAACTTGCCGAAAAGAAAACAGACGAAGCGGGAGACTGAAAATAACAAGAAGACCTTGCGCAGAAGGAGAGAGTTCATGATTTCACGAACACCTTGCTGAACGTTGGCGGCACGCGAGGGATGCAAGTAAACGCTGAGATTTGCATAGATGTGGGTGAAGCCTTCCATGACAGCATAGGGAATGGTGCTGGCCATGGTTGCGCTACCCCCATCATCTTCAGCATTTCTCATCTTTCACAACGAAAACTCTGTGTCTGTGCGTAACACATCTCGCACCAGAACGCAACCCTAACCCTAACCCTAATGCAAGAATTGTGCCGCAAATGTGGAATGGAAGACGTGACGTGAAGTTCGCCGGGTTCGCATAAAGTTGGTGTGGAAATGGCTGAGGAAAGTAAGGCGGCATTGCTCATTAACAGATAATGCGAAGTGGTTGTGAACACGCTGCTTGTCTGGGCAATAGGCTCATTCACATGTATTCCAAAATGCAGTAGCATGAAGGATGATTGGAGAGTGTTCAACCAGATCATCGCGCGCTCTATTTGTCGGACTGCAATGTTTGGTGCAGGTGCCGTGCACGGGAAGCTCTTGCAGATTTCGAAAGGATCCATATGATCCTTTGATTCATGACCTTCGTTTACAGCATTTCTACAACACTGGAAACACTGCAGCAGCACGTTTGCTCCTTTGATTCACTGGCTTACTTTACAGCATTTCTACAGCAATTTCTACAACACTGGAAACACTGCAACGGCACGTTTGACCTTCTCGGCTTCAGTGGCTGTCTTCATGAGGCAGAAGGATACAAACAAGACAACGTCCTGTGAACTGAGTGTGCAGGCTACTCTGTTGAGAAGCCCTTTATCATTGCTCGCAGAATTCACAAGTCATCAAATTGAGCACGATATCGATGAAGAAGGCACCGCTAACCCTGAGAAGCTCGAGCACCAGTAAATATATGTTCCTATTGTTTGATATGGTTTGCAAATGCAAGAGAAGAAAGCGAGCAATGATGGGAAACAGATGGAAGCTCTAAAAGCGACGACGACGGATACACAAAGAAACGGCCATGGCAAAGGGAAGTAGTGTCTCTTGTTGTTGGGGGCATTAACATAGTTTCATTGCATACTTGTTCAGTTTCAAGACGATCAGTAGTGTATTTTGTTGTTTTCGGGAGGAGGGGGGTTGTTATGGCAGAGAAGGGAAAGTTGAGATTGCCACGTTTTTTCTGTGCAGCTCTATTGACTCCTTATCTAACGTGCGATAAGTTACATTGTTTCCGTGTCTCACCGACACCGATGAAAGTGAAGGATGCAATTCGCAAGGGGAGGGGTGTTAGAAGAGGATCGGGTTTTGATGAAGTGGATGCCGAGATATTAGTCGGTTCAAGTGCATGTCAGAATGTGGTTGGGTCTGCAATACAAGCTGATAGAGAAGCACAAATTGTCGAGATAGAGAGGTTAGAGAGGGAGGCAAATACTGGAAGGTTGGAGAGGGAGATATTGAAATGCAAAGTAGAGAGGATTCAGAGAATCATTTCACTTCAAAGCTTGGTTGATGACTGGTTAGGTATGCCCACAACTAAAGCTTTGAACAAAAAAATCATGAAAGGGATCGACAATGAGTATCATGCGTGTGCCAAATATGTCAGAATGACACAGCTTCAGAAGTTTGCAGATGGGAGTCTCGTGCAAGAGGTTATGCATCAGATTTGAAACATCAAGGATGATGTTGATCCTGAGAGGTGAAGACAATTTGAAATAATATCTCAAGTTATGACTCAATGTGGGGTGGATAGGGCAGGTTACATCTCTTTGTTATGGCTACAGAACAAGTGAATGGAATTGTTCATGTCACTTAGACAAGAGCCATTTTCCTAGAGTTTATCGATGCCATACAGGTTGAAGAATTGGGAGAGCTTGGTCATTTTCTCATCTTTATTGCAAAAGGGTTCGATGTCAAGAAGAATGCTGGATTGCAGATTCAGTAGATTGGGATGGAGGAGCACATGTTGCTGAAGTTTGGTAAGAAGTCACAACCACAACTTTGCCATTGACTCTTTTTGGAATTTGTCCACTGAACTGAAAGAGAGCTTCAATCCATATCCTCAGAAGTTGGATTTAAAAATGGAGATGTGAACCTGATGTGTATCATGATCATGATCATGATCAGCATCAGCATCTTTCTGGTGAGTTCCATATTATTGATAGAATCTCTGGAGGTACTCAAAAAAATTCTTCAATAGAGTTTAGTTCAGAGTGTTACACTGCCATGCAGACTGCGGCTTGATATGTCCATAGGTGAAGGAAGTGTGCCCTTTTCAAAACCACCACTGAGCAGGCAGTCCTCTTAAGGCTCTGGTTTCCAGCACCTGCCTGCTCTACGCCATTCACATAATGTTCTATTGCCATTATGGCAGATCTTCAAGGAGACTGCTGATGATGCTTGGAAAAAATCATAAGAAGAAATGTCTGCGCTCTCTTGCTTCCTTTGCTTGAAGGAACATCACAGGGAAGACATCTTGTGCATGCAGAATAATAGGTGTACAGTAGTTTTTGTGCTTTGCATATTGAACTTTTCTTTGGTCTCTTTCTATGTTTTCTTTTGTGTTGATTTTTTTTTCCTCTGCTCACAGTGGTTCTTTGTTGTTGTTGATGTGTTTGCTTGGTGATATGCAGATTTTCTTCCATTGATGGAAGTTGCCAACTGTGTGGTGAATCAGCTGTTGTGAGCTTCAACTATTATTCTGCAACACCAATCTGTGAGATTGATTCTGAAATCACACTCCCTTATGAGAATCGGATAGTCTTGGATGGGCTGTTTTATGAAGGAACTCTGGTTGAAGTAGGACAGTATGGTTTCACCTAATGCAAACCTGTCATAATCTCTTCTCTAAACCTTGATACACAAGACTTGTGCAAATATTGAGCTCTCTTTTACTTTCTTTGTTGCTGTTGCAATCTATTGTGAATAAACATCTTGTTTTACTACTTTGAAAGTTTATGTTCCTATTTCTTTCAAATTCTTTTGATTGTGATTCAACATTGGTTCATCTGCTGCAGAAAGAGACACCAGAGGAGAGACCAACAGTATCAGCACATCCTGGTAAATGCCAGATAGCCTCTCTTGAATCAAATAATCTGGCAGTAGTAGCCATTGCCAGTTGTCTGTACAGAGGAACACACTCACTGTGGACATAGCTCCACTGCATGAATGAGGGGAGGCATCAAATGCTAGAGCAGAGCACCGCAACCAGATTGTCCTCTGTCTAATTGTCATGAGTTGAGTGAGCAGCAAAGGTTTGAGTAGCACAAAGTTTTGGGTGCTTCATGAACAGACAAGCTTTCCTGCTGACCTCTCTGTGTGAAGATGCTGTAATTGGTGGAGATTGTCTCATGTGGAACAAAAGAGTATCCCTTAGGTTTTTCTGGTTAAGAAATTGTGCCACAGCTAAATGACAAGATATAGTGATACTGTCTTGCATACTGTTGGAAACAGGCCAGGAGAGATAGGGTGGGAATTTTTAGGGTTTTGGGAGGAGGCCTTATCAAGGTTATTGTCATTCTAAGCTGAAAGTTACACTGTTAGAAAGTGCTGTGTTTTTGTTATTGTGAATGAGTGTTTTGGTCTCTGCTTTCAACTCCTGTTTATAGCATTCACAATAGTAAGCTTTACTTTTGGCCTTGCTGTAAACAGGTTTTGGGAATTGTGAATGCTTGATTACAGTAGGGTGAACAATAAAGCTTACCATTGTATCCTATTCATGTGAGACTGGTTTTGCTAGAAATATGTTTAAATGGTCACCAGATGGTGCAGGATCTCTGATTCTTGCTGGGGGGAACCCTGGTGCTGGAAAGAGCACTCTCCTTTTACAGATTCTTTCTCAAATGCAATTCTCTTGATTGTTTTCTTATGTTTGTTGTATGTATGCAAAATGTGGAAAGTTTGGAATCTCTAGTATTAACATTTTTTGTTCACTTCAGTGGGATCAACAGGTAATGGAAGCAACACATTTGTAATTCTTTTAACCCCTAAATGCCTACACAACCCTAAATGGGCTCCTGATTTTAGGTCTTCCTCAAAACTAGGTTATTTTTTGCACTATTTTTTTTCAGAGGTAGCTGCTGAAGTTATCTACCACCTCCAAAAGGAAAAACAGTAATAGCTATCGCCATTGTTTGTGTAGAGCCCTTAAAATGCAGTGACCTCAATTGTTTTTCTTTGGTTGAAAAACCTACTGTATTAGGAATTCTTGGACGGGTCAGCTATTTCAAGTGGAGATTGTTTTGTGTCTCTCAACCACTCTATGCTACTCTTGGTTTTGGCCAATCATATTCAATCTCCTGACCTTACACCAAAATATGTATTTATAGTCAGTTTTCAAAGTTTAAATCTTTTGAATTCATTCTTATACACTGAATTGATTTTTCTGATTTTCAACCATTTGGATGTTATCCATATATGAGGCTTTACTTCTCTTTTTGGAAGTACATTCCAAAAGAGTTTTGGGACTGTCATTTTCAAACATGATGTTGTTAGCCCCTAGGAATGTAGTGGTTAATGTCATAAGATGCATGTTGAAGTGTGGGGCCAAGTGTAAGGATGAGAATTGTCAACAAACCTAAACGAGAGAAAATCCTAGGGCCCATTTCACGTTTGAGACAATGTCAATGCATGGGCCCTTGCTCATGTAGGGGAGTACATTCGAATAATATGCACATTAGTTCCAAGCACACATGCAACCACATTTGATGAGATCGCAAGAATCCTTCACTTTTTCCACTTACTTGCCAAGGTTGATCTCTCCCTTTTGTTGATGATTTCCATCTTGAGACAGAGGTTACTTTAGATTGAAAGGCATTTGTTTTTACTTTGGCTCAATCACCACATCTTTTTTTCCATGACCCCTCAGGTATAGTGTATGAACTTTTATGAGATTATTTTTTCCTAAATGATTTTGTGAGTGGCTTTGACCTCTAATCTGAAGTATGTGGGCACATTGTTTAAGGTCATGTTTGACTTTCAGTATCATGTTTGTTTTTTACATTTCGACTCTTAACATTAAAAAAGTAGTTTGGAGGCATACATCCCATTGTGATTGGTGAAATGACCTATTGCTTAATTGTTTGCATTTTGGTTATTCAATTTAGGGGTATCCTGACATAGCATTTTAGTCCTCATTAGTTTGGTGTAACAACTTGTGCCATGTGTGAGACTGTGTGTTTGATTAATGTTAGATTTGCACCCATATTGGGTGGTGTTATAAGTGGATGTTCATAACGCCTTCAATTTGTTGTCACGGTTAGCCATTTTTCAAAAGTTATGGTATTCGCCCAGTTTGCTAGATCAATTTTCCCATTTTTCTTCGCATGCCCATCCCCATTATATTTTTCTTAAGCTTCTCGCATGGGGATCTCATAATCATTTTGTCAGAGTTAGGTACACAACAAGGGGACTCATTGGGATGAACGTTGTTTGTTCTGGTTCACCTTTGCGTTTTTTACCCTACAACTACATCCCACCTTACTTGTGTTTTCCCTTTGTTGGCAAATGATACACATATAGCAAGTCTTGCATCAAATGTGGTTCTTGCATTTTTACGATTGTAAGAGGAATTATTAACATCAGGGCTTTTAGTGTAGCCATCGACGTGTGTAGCTTGATTTCTTAAAAGGTTGGACCATTTTATATCATTTCTTCTTGGCTTTCTTATTCTTGATTTGGGTTTTTGTATTTTGGGCACATTGATGGGATCCTCATCATTTGTTGAATCATTTGTGACCAAAGCTTTCCATGAAAATCTTGGGATGATATTTAGTTTCCTTATGTTTACAGATCTTTAGGTGGCTTTTGTGATGTTTTCGTTGTGTTACGCTCGACGCCCAAGCTATTTACTTTGTACAATGTTTTTATCTCTAAGTATTTTGCATCATTATTTTGAGTTCAATACTTACACCATAATTACATTAGAGAAATTAATTGGTGTGGGATCTATTGATGGTTCTATTAATCACTTAATTCATGGTCATGCCACTTTTCTTGTTTCTTTTTTACCACTATCGTGCATCATTAGCAATCTTTTTTAGTCTTGTCAATGCTTATTTCTCAATATTGATAATGTGTGTCCATAGCCTTATAATGTGTGCAAGCCATAACAATTCTTCAATGGGTCATTGCACTTGGTTAGGGTTCTTCATTTCTTCCACACATTATAGCTAGTGCACCTCTATTGGTTAGGGTTCCTCATTTCTTCCACACATTATAGCTAGTGCACCTCTATCATTAGTTGATTTATGGAAGACGACATCTTTCTCGTCTTAGATCTTCATTGTTATCATTGATCATCATTTCATAGCCTTGAATCCTATATGCATAGGGTTTTTTCCTTATTTTTTGTTGATTGTTTACTTTCATTTTTTCTTTGGGTTGTGTCTATTTGTGTTCTCATTTGTCTTGTACTTTTGATGGATGGGTTTTCGTCCTTGATTTTTTATACAATGTTTTCCTTCTAAAGTTCTTGTTTTTTTCACTTGGAAATAAACACAATTTGTGCACACATTAAAGTCATCCATAAAGCAAGTAAAACATAGGATGAGAACCTTGGGTTTCGGCAAAATTGATGATGTAACAAAAAATCAAAATTAGGACATAAGAAAAGAAAATGCAAGATGAAACACAATTTTCCTCTTAAACCCATCTTGGATTTTGTGTGTTGTGTTGCATGAAGACCCATAGTGTGAAGACTTCTCCTATGCATGGACGATGTGTAAGCTCTTTTTATAGGCAATTCATGTGAGCTTGTGAGAGTTTTGATGTGTGCTTATACCATAAGAAGCCTAGGTTCCTTGCATTATTATAGATGATTTAAATGACAAAAGTTAAGGGAGGAAATAAAATTACAAACTTTTGAGTGTAATGGTTTAGCTCAAGAACCAAGATAGTGTGTACAGAAGTTGCAAAAGCATTCTTGGCCTTTGTGTTTAGAGACAAAATAGAAATAGAGACACAACACCCCAGGTGTGCATTAAGTGAGGAAACAAAGACAATACAAGCTTTGCATTTAGAAAGGATATAGCAATAAGAAAAACTTTGGATGAAAACAAATCTCATTTCAAATTTGGAGGTTTCGAGTTTAAAGAGGAGATGGAAACATAAAGACCACATCTTTGTGTTAATTTAGGAAATGAAGACAACACCCACTATGCATTTGGAAAGGAAGTAGCAATAGAGGAGCCATCATAGTTGCAATAGAGCTTGAAAATTTGCATCAATTGCGCCAAGACTTGGAATTTTTGTTAAGGGAGGAGAAGGCAGCCAATTCACATTTAGAAAAGAAACAAAAAAGGCCTTTAGGACCAAAACCATTGCAATAAGGTGAGGTTTTAGGTAGGTGAATGTTTTCAAAATTTACCTAGGTTGTTTTTTTCAAAACAACATAACATTGACGATGCTTATGCAATCAATGTGGGAACATGATGATGTTTTTTGGGATTGTTGATGCCATGACTTCACATTATGGTAGTCCTTGCTTTCAGTGTGCTCTGTCTCCATTCTTTGCCTTAAAGTGTGTGAGCTAGTATAATTGGTGACTGGTCAATTTTTAGCACAATTCCTAAAACGACTTGAACTAAAGCCAAACCCATAATCCCAATCTTTTGGTAACTTGCACTTTCATTTCTCAAATTGTAGTCTCCAAACTGATTTCTCATATGCATCTAATGTTCTTTTGTTCCCTCCCACAAATTTTGTGATGATTGAACACATTTTGCCACACTTGCCATGAACCGATCCTTCCATGTTTTGGCACATTTGTCAAGTAAACAAGGAATAGTCAATTGTTGTGGGGAACACAAGAACATGGAATGCACTTGAAATTGTCAAAACACACGATCTTAATTACTAAGAAATGATATCTTGAAAATGCCTCCATAAATCCTCTTTTAAAAACCACATAGAGTTTGAAATGCGATATTTGGAAAGATTTTTGGCCATGTTTGATGATCAATTTTTCTTGGTGGATGGAAATGAGGATTCAAAAAGTGAACAATAGAAGGTTTAAGGGGTTTAGGGTTTCAATAATTATAGGACATGAAAAATTCCCAACATTTGCATTTGGAACGAGGTTGTATTTTTTGTTTTTAGAATTTTGGAGATGTCAATGTACCTTGCTAGGTGCTTTAACATGTAGGCTTGATTTCATTATTATTAATAAAAATGACCATTTCATTCAAATTGATATTAATTATGGGATTATTCCAATTTTGTAACCGCCCATCTTAACACTTTTGGTGATGACCTTATCTTGTTGTTGAGTAAACAAGTTTTTGATGATTGCTTTCATGTTGGTTTGGTCCAATTTGTGTTCATCCCATCCAAACCTTAATACTTTGGTTTCATTGAAACCACAAATGTGGATTTTGTTGATTAGTTCTAGTTTAAACATATGTTGGTTCTCAGCATCATTTTACATCATTGTTGAGGTGTTGGTCTAATAGTCCTTATTCATCCCATGTAAACCGAAATAGATCAACATTTAAAACCAAATCCCAATGTGAATTTTGTTGATCAAATTTGATCCAAAATTATAATTGGTGTTTCTCTTCAATAATTTTGATGATTTTTTTCATTATGGTTTGGTCCAATTTTTATTCATCCCATCCAAACCTTAATATTTTAGTTTCATTGAAGACCACAAATGTGGATTTTGTTGATTAATTATGGTCCAAGTCATATGATGGTTCTCACCATCAATTTACATAATTGTTAAGGTGTTGTTAGTCTAGTAGTCCTTGTTCATCCCATCTAAACCCAAATTGATCAACACTTTAACCCTAATCCCAAACACATATCTTATTGATAAAAAACTATTGTTTCTCTTTCATAATTTTATTGATTATATTCATTTTGGTCTAGTGGTTTTTGCTCAACCCATGCAAATCCTAATATTTCAATTTCATTGAGATGCAAATTTAGGATTTTGTTGATTAGTTTTGGTCCAAGGCATATGTTGTTGTTTTTAATCACTTTACATCATTGTTTAAGTGCATATGCTCAATGGGTTTTTGAATGGGATGGGGTGGCAAGAAAAAGAGGGGATGACCTGTGGTTAGAAATGGAGTGAACATGAAAATTGCCTTAGTTTGCAAGAATAAACAAAATCTTGTAAAAATGAGAAATATGCACTTTTTTTTTAAAAGTTGTGAAATGCTAAACTAGAATGACAATCCCCCCTAATCAAAATTGAAATATGTAATGGGCAACAACCTGTTTTGGAAACGAAAAGAGATTAAATTAGCCAAGTGAATTATTGTTGGACTTATGCTTCTTGTAGGCATTGTTTGTTGGTTGGACTATACGCCATTTTGTGTGCATGAATCTACAAACACTTGGTTTCTTATGTAGCAATTTGCATAAGTAGGTGGACATTTAGTTTAAGACAAAAAAACCTAATGCTAAATTTTATTTGTGCATTTGTGCAATTTAGTCCATATGCTTATTGCAGTTTTAGGCCATAAACCTTGATTCATGTATTTGAATATGTGGCCTACTAGATTAAATATCATTCAACCCTAGATAACCCTGAACCAATGAGTTCACCCTAACCCTAAACCCATTTAGCAGTGTGTCCAACACATTAAATCCAGTAAGTTTCCTAGGCTGAAAAATGGCATAAAAACATTTATAAAAAATCAGCAAATGAAAATAATAAGAAATTTACAAAATATGGCATGTGGAAAAATCCAAATCAATTTCGAACCTAACAAGTGGCAACATTAGGGTCATTGAAAAGATGGCCTAGATTTATTTGGATTAAATAAAAAATAAAAAATTGACAATTGACCTTTGTAGTGACACACAACAAAAATGAGGTTATAGAAAAAGATGGCCCAAATTTATTAAAACAAGTTTTAATTTTATAAATCAAAAGGCCATGTGAAAAGGCCACATGGTAAAATTGGTGTTGTTAGAAAACAATGCCCAATTTTTTTTTTAAAATTTAAAATCTTAAAAATTGATATATGACATCTGAATATGTCACATGGCAGAATATGTGTCGTTGAAATAGATGGTTCAGATTTACTTTTGGTTGGTTGTTAATCAACAAAAACCTTTTGACCCTAGGACACATGGCACCATTGGGGTTGTTGAAAAAGATGACTAAATGAATTTCCATGAATATTAAAATTTAAGATGTCACACATCTTTGCACATGACATGTGACAACTTTGGATGGACAGAATATACATAATGTGAATTGTTTATTCATTAAAGAAATCTATAGTCACATGTTTATTGCATGCTAGTTACATAGACCATACGGTTGGCATATGGATGGATATGTATATTTTGATTTTGATTTCATTTGTGGTCTACAACTACAAACACATGTGACTTGTTCAAAATGACTAATTGATGTTTAGGTGCATATGACATATGCGATGAAAAACTAGTTGCAATTACCATTTATAAATTGCCAGTTTTTCTTTAGTGTAAAGTTTCTAAATGTGCCTTAAATGGCTTGGTTTTCTTTTCATTCATAACTGAATGTCTCTTTTGATCAAGTTTATTGTGCCTTGAAAATGTTCTAACTAGTTCAAGAAAAAAATCTCATAATAATTTGAAATTAATTAGAGGTTAAGCTTTGTCATCTATCTATGAAGGAAGGTAGTTTGTTTTGGAACTATGAGATTCACCAAACCAGGATGCTTCAGATTCTGTTCTTGGTGTCTTTGGAAAGCTCTTGACAAGGAGGAGTGCATGGGCTTGGTTCCATGACGTTTGGACTTGTGGCACAAAAGTTTTTGAATATTGAATGATTTTCTTCACTGAAAATGAAATTAAATCATAGTTGAAAATTTCAGAGGAATTGGAATGTGTCTTTGGTGTTGTTGGAAAGATCTTGATGAGCAGGATTTAATGGAATTTATTTGGTAAGCTTTGGATTCAGAATGTGGGAGATCTTGATTTTCAAGTGATTTCTGTCACTGAAAATTCAAATAAATTCCAAAAAACCAGGTTTTGGAAGGAAAAATCAGTTGAGGACGTGGTAACACTTGGGCCAATGGCACAGGTCAGACTAGTAACTTATTAAATTAAGAAGGAAGTTGAGTCTCTATGTCCAAACCATTGGTGCTCTTTCACCACAAGAATAGTTGCTAATCCTTTTATATATACTCAGTTTGGTATTTGGGCCCACCTTCAACCCTAAATATGTTATGAACATGAATAACTATGGTTAGTTAGTTAAGTAGATGAAGCCATGTATCCCATCCTTTAACAGGCAAAAATAGGTGTGTATTTTAAGGTGCTGCCAGTTTAAGGTTCATATATCTTAGAGCTGAAAACACAACTAACGGTGAAAACTTGAGAAATGTAAGGATGCCATTTAGCTTTGAACAGCTTTCGTGCCAAAGCAATGGGCGAAGCCTTCAAACCTTAACTCCTCTTCTGACCCTTGATTCTTTATGACTTTCGCATGAGATGGTGACATGTAGCATGAAGAAAAAGTTACATTGACAAGACCAAGGTTATGTTGTAATTAGAATTGGCAAATTCCTCCTTTGGAAGTATATTCATCTCCCTTTTTGGATTTTTGTTGAAGCCATTGTGTTCCCATCATGTTTTCAACATGTTCCTTAAGTTTCCAATGTGTTCGCCCAACATGTTCCTTTGATTTTTAATGTGTTCCTTAACATGTTCCCAATAGCACCTCACTTTATCCCATGTACATTGCC
>Ga0209208_10010567_pt1 | contig 11964 bp, 9 predicted proteins | sample S1TSphfallax_3_FD_187694 | JGI IMG/M metagenome (GOLD analysis project Ga0209208, IMG submission 187694) | Host-associated microbial communities from peat moss isolated from Minnesota, USA - S1T2_Fd - Sphagnum fallax MG (SPAdes) (version 2) | ecosystem: Host-associated > Plants > Peat moss >...
GAATACTATATGGGGGAAGGTGGTGGCTTCCCCCGAGTCTGGGCCGTGATGAGTCTTGTGTGTCAAAGTGCTCGTGGCTAGTCTCAACACCCAAGGGTGTTCCCGAATGTGAACTAACCATTTTGTGGTTGGTTTTGGATGTAGATTCAAGCTTGATCTTCTAGTCCCTCTTCCTAGTCTAATCCCGGGACTTCTAGCACGCCCCTCTACCCCTTTCTAGTGCCGGAAGTCGGGAGCGACCCCCAAGTCTGAACTTTCCATAACTTCACATAGTTAAACCCTAAAGTGGGTTCAACAATGGACTTGGGAGTGCGTCAAATGCAAAGGTAAGGAGGAAAGGGGAAGTGAAATATACAACATTTGGATAGGCTCTTAGCCAAAAGGAACGACACCAGTGATGCTAGTTGGAGTTTTTTTTGTGTGTTGGAAACTCATTTTATTCAATTTGTAAATGGGCACAATATAGTTGACCATTTTTCAAATTTTCAGAGATTTTGAGAATATTTGAACTAGTGATTTTGTAAATGGGTGCATGCAATACACTGAACAATTCACTATTGTATTTTAGGAGGCCTTGAGCTTTATTAAAAAATATTAGCATGTGGTGAGGCCATGTTGCCTCATGTGTTCTCATTGTAATTATTGTTTTGTGGTGAGGCCACATTGCCTTGAGTTCATGCATTGCTTACACAAGCTCGCAATGTTTTACTTAAACTATTCCTATCTTTTTTTTATACTCTGATTTGCAAAATGTATTTGCCCATTATGTTATGGTGATTTTTGAAATTTTTTACTTATTTTCATATGATTTGTTGTGGAAATTCTTGAGAATTCTAAGAGGATAGGTGTTTTCTATGGCACCTCTTATGGTGGCTTTTAGTAAAAACATAAACTTCACCAAGTGATGCAGGACCAAAAGGGCAAAGAGAGTCTCTAGGTAGTGTTATGCTTTGCGTTTGATTCTTTCAAATAGGAGAAACTCCTCTATTTTATTTAAAAAAAGGGTGGTGGTCCATATTGGCTCGTTGTCATCTCTTGATTTTTTTCTTCAATTGCAAAAGATGACGATGAGCCAAGATCTAGGCTTGTCATCGTCTTCTACTATTTTTTAAAGTTGTTGTACACAAAGGCGCCACATGTCATGCCCAAGATTTAATGTAATTATTAATAAAATTTTAATTATAAAAATTAATTTATAATGAATTCATGTAAATAATTAGTCAATATAGCCAAATAATTATAATAAAAATTAAATTTAGTCAATATAACTATGATTTTTATATTAATTCAATTCAATTATAATGAAAAATATAGTTATACTAATTAAATTTTATAATTAGACTATATTAATTAATTTTAATCAAAAATAAAACTTCTAAAGTATAAGGCTTTTAAGCTTTTAAATATAATGAACAATATTTATTATTATTGATATTGGGAACATTTAAATTTGCAATTCTTATTGTTTCAAGTTTTTGTTTTTGTATAAAAAAGTTGCAGCAAGTTGGAAAAAATAAGTTACTATTCCTTTTTATATGTTTTGCAATTGTTTGTTTAAGGGAGCTTGAAGTTCTTGGGTAGTGGTGGCAATTGCTATTGTTGGGGAGATTCAAGCTTTTGTTTTTATTTTTTGGATTGATTGTTGTTTAAGGATTTGAGTGCTTTTATTGTAGGATGGCACATCCTCGGAAAAAACTTAAACGCCAAGGAAAGGTGATTCCCGATAATCAACAAGTGAATGTTGTAGCAAATGAAAAGGAAATTGAAGTGGAACAAAGAATAAACATCTATACTCCTATTTTTGAAGGTAAACCTTAATCCCACTCCTATTCTTGAAAGTAAATTTGTTGTGATGAATGATACATTTCAAATGATAGGTTTAAAAGAATGTAATGCAACACATTACAAATAAAAAATCCCAATCCAAACCCTAAACCCCATCTTCATTCTCTATTTGAGAATGGGGAAGGGGTATTTTTTTGCCCAATTTTTTCGAAGCAATATCCTCATTGTTTGAAGGTTTTAATTGCTAGCCTATTTGTAATGCCCTCCTTGTATTTAATATTTATTTGCTAGTTTGTAATACCTTCATATTTTTAGAGTTCTCTTGCTAGTTTATTTGCAATACCTTCATATTGTGTAGGGTTTTCTTGCTAGTCTATTTGCAATACTTTCATATTTTGTAAGTTTATATTATTAGCTTGTTTGCAATACTTTCATCATTCTTAAGAATTATTTTTTGGTTTGATTTTGAATGTTGTTCTTACAAGGGCTTTGGTGGCTTCACATGAAAGTGATCAAATAAAAGAACTACCAAATCATGCAATGGAAGATGCAGGTTGGGTGCACGAAGGGTCAAGGTGGAAGTGCAAGATCAATGGATGTACCAACACTTATGTGGCTAAATGGCTATTTTGTCAACATTTGGACAACAAACATGGGCTTCACATGGAGGTAGGCAAATCTGGCCATCCTTCTACTCGTGTTGGGGGACCGAAGCAACAAAATCACCATGCTATGAATGCTCAAGTTTTAAGCAACCCACATGCAAGGCAAAAGCGGAATGAAAAGAAGGCTTTTGATAGAGTGAAAAAGAAAGCAAAATTAGAATGGGATGAACTTTAAGCCCAAGCACAACAAATGGAACAAGTTAAATGACCTTTGTTGGTACATTAGGCTTTGAGATCTTGTTGGGCATCATTGGGATTCTAGCATGGGGGGTGGGGTTCATCCCACAAAATGCATGGGCATGCTTTGAAAAAGACAAGAACCTTATTGAGACAATTTAGGCAAGCATAGTTGCTTATGCAAAGCCTTTGAAAGTTGCATGGGGTGCTCGGAATTGGACATTGTAATCCAATAAATGTAACCGAGTCAAAGAAATGGTTGTAATATCCAAGTATCATGATTCCGAAATCATTCATGGGCGGTATATAATATCCTTTTTGTAATGTGGTTACTTGAACATTTTTGTATCAATCCATTTGTTTTAATTTTGACCTCTAATTTTGGGATTTGTAGATTTTGGGTTAATCTTATGCCATGTTGCACACAATACCCCCATCCATTATGAATGGATTACATTTACTATAAACCAAATGAGCAATACCTTCATCTAATAGGGTTAGCACATTCTATGGCCATGCTAGAGCATTTAAGCAATACCTTCATTATCCTTATCATGAAATATTCACACAATAACTTTAACAAAAAATGTAATTTAATATTTTTATATAATTACATTGCCCATTTTCATGAAAGGACCCCTTGGTGCATAATTCGGTTTGTCTATGCAAGTATTGCAAACTTTAGATCTTCTTTTGTTTATAGTTGAATTTTCCATAAAATGTTTCAAATTGCAATACCAACATATCAACCAACTCATGTTCATGTTCCATTACCCTAATCTAAAATTTTGCCTAATATATGTTTCAAATAAATAGGGGGGACATTAGGTTTAAGGAAATTAAGCCTAGCTTTTTGTCTTCAATTGTTTTAAAGTAACCCTTTTCCTAACATTTACATTATTTTCATGGAATATTTTTTAAGTGAATTTATGTATTCACATACACACATATATCTAATGAGGTTCCTATTTTTTAATTTTTTTTATTAAAAGGGAAGAGAATGAAAGTGATTCCATGACAAAGGTATGAATGATAAAAAAACCTTCGCATTGGTTGGGGTCCCCCCCAAATTAGGTCTAAAATATAAGTTGACAATTTGTACACAATTTAGGGTTATGCAAAAATAATTCCAAAATTAGGTTTAACACTTAGTTTTAAAAATTTTGTTAAATTCCACCATTAAAGTTATGCAACCAATTCTTTTTGTGTTTATTTAATTTAGGGTCAATGTAAGGATTTTTTGTTACATACAAAGGTTTTAATTCAACATTTTAAGGTTCATTATGTAGGTTTGTTTAATTTTTCAAATTCAAACCTATGCATGCATTAGGTTGTAATGTCTATATGATGAAGGTTAAAATATTCAATTTGTAATATTGTACCCTATCATCCTATGTTAAATCCCAAATTGTAATACCTAGGTAAATCTATGTTATGTAACCCCCCTTGATTTCATAATGCAAAAACCTATTCCATCATCATCTAAGGTTATGTAAGATCATCTTGTTTACTAAATGCAATACTTGCATTTAGTGCATAAAAACAATAGGACATATCCAAAAAATACCTATTTAAAAAAATTAAACGAATTATCAATACCTTCATCTTAAGGTGTAAGCATTATTTGTGGGCATGTCCTAATTTTTCCAAACCTTAATTGCAAATACCTACATCGTTTATAGTGAATGTTAAGGTTTTTCCTTTATTACTATAATGTAATATTACCAATTTACCATAGTAAGCTTATCATTATACCTACATAAATTTATAGTGTACCCTCACTAAAAACCCCCTTTTGATTAATAAAAATATATCATGCAAGTATTGCAAAAACTTAGTCCTTCACAATCTAGGTTTACTTAGGGGGATCTCGTTCACTAAATGCATTACCTACATTTGATGGATTGAATGCAATAAGAAATATCCAAATGATATTTATAACTAAAGCAAATCATCATTCTAATGAAAAAGGTAGGACAATACCTGCATTAAGTGGTCAAATCCCCCTCTAGAAGGAGTAGGGAATTTGTAATACCTTCATTTAACATAATTAATACCCATGAAAGATATGAATTATATGAAATACTTGTGTTAGTGTTCGTTAACCTTTAACTATGATATACCCTAAACCTTGTAATACATGCATGTAATACCAATTAAATGCCACAAGAAAAAAGATGGGTAAACATTACTCGCATATTGACTTGGTGATTATTGTATAATTGACTTGTAGTACCCACCTTTATATAATGTTTGAGTGAAATATTCTTGTTTGGGAGTTTTTAAAAATATGTATTATATAGCCTTAATAATGTAACTTTAACTTTCAAACCCTATAGTTCAGTGATACAAAAATCAATGCATTAACACATAAATAATCTATTTTTTGACACAATTGTAATATGATGCACATTTTATTAATGGAAAATTAAAAGGGGGGATAGGTACAAACAAATTTGTGTTTTTTTTACTCATGAGCCCTTTTCTTATGAATATTTCCATATTCTAACATCGTCTCATGCCAATCCTTCATCCGATGCATTGAATTACCAAGTCCATCATTGACGCAATGAAATACCATGCTAGGATGCATGACTTTATTCACCTTGGAAAGGCGAATACCTCATACATCTATTGCAATAACACACAACAATGATGTGGTGTGGTCTATGAGTTGAACTCCACTTTCTTTGAGTTCATTGATGATTTCTTACATTATGTCACCCATTCGAGCTACCGTTTTTTTTGTGGAGGTGGATGAACTTGAAGGTAGGTTGTGATCTTTCTTTTTTTCCACATTGGGGGAGGTATCATCCAGTCTCATAATCTCACACATATCAACAACCCATGGTTTTTCAAAGTGAACTTCATTGGTGTCTTCATCATTAGATTCATTGTCATAAATGTGCAAATAAGTAGGGTTTACAAACATGGCAGCAAAACCTCCATGATCAAATCCATACCATGTCCCACAATATTGAATGATATTTTCTTTAGTGAGATCAGTACATGTAAGAAAAATGGCAACTTGATGTTTACATAAGTTTCCATGCAATGCCCATTCACATGTGCAACAAGCATACTTGGTGAAATGAAGTGGGACCTTATATGTCATATTTGGATGTTGTTGGTTTTGTACCATCCATGCATGGCCAGTTTCATTTGAATCATCTATCCCATGGGTGACATTGGTGTGAGGGATCAATGTGGCCTTTTCAATGCTCGTTTTTCACAATGCATTCCATAACCTTATTTTTTATGAACCCGTGTTTTTTCATTTCAATTGTGTGCATGTAGTGTCTTGCAACCGTTGTCATGAGTCTCCACACTAATTAATCAATTTGTCAACCTCGAAGCCCTTTTGTTTCCAAAGATAACCAATGTTTCAATGCCCCATGGTAAGACTTAATTGATGTTTGTGTGTCTTAGTTTGAATGTGGCACTTGTCGAAGCCCCAACATCCACAAATCTACAACAAAATACAGTGTGCATCCATAAATTGTCATGTAGGTATTACATTTTTTTCTACCATATATAGTATGGATTAGGGTCATAATGTGGGTATTGCATTTTCCCCTCATATATAATGTGCATCTTTAAATTGTCATGTAGGTATTGCATTTAAGGCTCCCACATATAGTGTGGATTAGGGTCATAATGTGAATATTGCACTTTGCCCCCACATACAATGTGCATATTTAAATTGTCATGCAAGTATTACATTTAGTGCTCCCACATATAGTGTGGATTAAGGTCTTAATGTGGGTATTGCATTTAGCGTCCACATGGGATTGCTAAGTCCACCATTGGTGTTTTTACCTTAATTCAAAGAATGAATATTTTGGGATATGCACAAAATTGTGCAACAACAATAATGGATTGAAAGTTAATTCACGTATAAACTTGGAAATAATAGGTCTAAAAAATCAAGTCCATGAATCACCAGGTAAATGTTGGGTGAAACTTTCAATGATCTTGTTTCTCCCACAAGTCATGAAGGCTTCAATGTTTTCACTTGGTTCAATGGGCATGTACATGACGGTGTGAAGGTCATTTAATATTGCACGTTGCACTTCATTGTCTTTGATTTTTTCCATCAAATGTAACCACCAAGCCTTTAAGATGTGCCATGCCCAAAGGTAAATGGGCACTTGATCGTTGCCCACAAAATCCTAACCATGCATAAAATACCAATTTATTATCATTTCAATTAATAGAATTATTTAAAATGGAGAATGTGGGATAATATTTTCAAATGGTTGCATATACATAAAAGTTCAAAAAAAGGTAGAATGAAAATAAAATCACCGCAATGTTCGTAGTTCTTATGGAACATCATCAATGATGAAATATGAAGGTTTCCGTTTAGGGTTTTTCTTTATAAGCTATTTTCAAAAGAGTTAGCCATTCCACCAAATCATTGCATGTTTTGCGGTTTGTAACGATCCATGCGACCAACACCCTAGTGCGATGTGCATCAAACACTATCAATGTGAACAAATGAAATTTCACATCATTAGTGTTGAAGGTGGCATCCATTGAGATTGCCCCATTATCACCTAATGAAACCATGGCTTGCAATTGAGATGGGGTTTGTATCCCTATTGTGAATGGGACATGAATCCCATTATCCTCACATTTTGAAAATAAAACACATCATTTGGATGATTAAATGCCCATGTGCGAAACGAAATGGCTGGATTTTAGTGTAAACACTAACTCCTTTTTTTGTGTTTGTGATCTAAGTAAGCAATCTCTTGTTGTCTAATGAAGTCATCCCTTATCATTCTTTCTCCTACATTGTTTCTAGCCCACCATATTGCCTTATGCTTATCATATATTTGTTTGACAATGTAACTTAAACCCAATTAGGTCCAAATGTGGTCCTTGAGGGCTTATGACATTCGTCGGGCAAAAAAAGATGGTCATGTAATGGAATCAAGGTCATGTTTGCCATGTGTAAGCTCACCATTGATCCACGTATGAGGTCGATGGTAGAAGATTATTTTTGCCACCTTAGGTCGTGTGTATAATTGCTTAATCAAAAATTGAGCTAAACAACCCCGTTTAATGGATCGATGGTGATTTGGGTCTCCATGATTATCTTCAGGCCCATACCCACATGCATACCTACAAAATGTGAAATCAATTTAAGACCTAAAGTTTGGTACAATATGAGGTTAAAAAACAAGTTCAATATAATATAAATGAATAATAAAACATCATATCAAATATGGCCGAGGTGGTTTTGGATTCTTGGCAATTTTACATTTTCTTGTGATGTTACTCGCTTATAAATGTTGCATTCCATCGGGGAGTCTTCATGGCTTCATTCACCGTTTAGAAATTCCAAAATTCATGCATGTGAGATGTATGCACATTCAACTTCGATTATATGTTCCCCTCCATGTCGAACATCTTTTTTCCACAACAAATCCATGTTGTTAAAGGGGGACATCTTTGGGTTTTGAATCTCAATATATTGAGATTGTGAAGCATGACCCATGTTTAAAACTATGCCTTAAGCTGATTGTATAAAAAATAATAATAAATTGATATTGATGTCCAAAACTTTATATTTGCAATATGTTGAATTGCATGTTGATTGTCATATTCAATACTAATGCAAATGTACATGTTTTAAGTACTTAATTTGTATCCTTCATCTAAACCCTATATAATCATGCACATAATACCCTAAATGTTAAGTATGGAGAACATATGATATGGTCTATGGCCATAATTGTAAATTTTAAATCCATATTATTTATGGATAATTTAAATGTAATACCCACATGATATTTAACAAACTACACTACAATACCCACATGATGACTTTAATCCACACTATATGTGGGGGCAAAGTGCAATACCCACATTATGACCATAATCCACATTATATATGGGAAAGGGAAATGCAATACTTGCATAACAATTTAAAGATGCACACTATATATGGGTGGCAAAATGTAATATTGACATTATGACCCTAAATCCACACTATTTATGGGAGGCCAAATGCTAAATCCATATATCAAACATGGAACATTCTTATTGGAATTTGATGACTGTATTAAAACAATCCAAGGAAATTGATTTCCTTAAATTAGGAACAAAACAATAAGAAAACACAAGAAAATGATTTTAAAAAAAATTATATCGTTGATGTTAAAGGGTGATATCACATTCAAAGGAGTTGTATCTTGATTTGAAAACACAACCTAAATAAATCAACACACATTTCATGAAACTGTAAACTTAAATCCCTAAATAATCCTAATGATAAATGTTCTCAACCTAATGATTATACAAACAAAACTACAAATGGAATACTAAAAACATTTATAAAAATTATGTTTTGAATTTTGAACTTAATCAATTAAAATTATAATGAATGGAAGCATTAGCCTTATAGTTTAAAACTAATTACCCCAAAAATTTATATATGAACTTAAATTTTTTTAATGGAAAATGTCATACAAATTAATAACTATATAAACATATACAATTGCCATACAAAATAATCTTTTAGGAATGAGTGATGAATTAAAATTGAAACATAATGAAAAGAAAAAATTAAATGAATGAAATAAAAGTTTATTCTCTTACCTTTAGTGTGGTCACTTCAACTTGAGACTTTCTTCATTACCTTCAAAAGAGATAAAATGCATCTTGTTGCAAGTATCTATATGTGAAATTTTGGCCAAATTTCCCACCCAAAATCCAACCTAGGATTGATTTTGACTAGTATTAAAAATTGTGCAAATATTCATAAATGTTTGAAGTCTTTTTAACTTTAAATTTATCAAGCCTATTCCTTAATTAAACTAAGTAAATCTTGCATTAAATGGTCCAAAGTGGAAGTAAAGGACTGTCGCCAAAAAAACTTTCGTAATTGGAATACCCACATTTTACATTATATTTTTTGCAATTGAAGTCCATAATTTGCAAGTGCATAGGTAGGTATAATGAGGTGTGGGTAGGTAGGTTTTGTTAATAAGTAGATTTTTTGCAAATAATTAAAATGACATTACTAAAAAATGTATCTACTTTTTTGGTTAATTTTGGAGTAGGAATTAGGTAGAAGTTTAACCAATAAAATATATAGAGTTTGCCAAGAAATAGAAGTTTAGCTAAGAAGAAATATCGGTTTAGCCAAAATATACAAATTTAACCAAGAAGAAATATAGGTTTAACTAAGAGAAATAATTTTAACTAAGAAAATATATAGGTTTTACCAAGGGATATAAGTTTAGCTAAGAAGAAACATAGGTTTAGCCAAAATATACAAATTTAACCAAGAAAAAATATAGGTTCAACTAAGAGAAATAATTTTAATTTAAAAGACATATAGGTTTTGCTAAGGGACATAAGTTTAGTAAAGAAATATAAATTTAACCAAAAAGAATATAGGTTTTGCCAAGGGATATAAGTTTAGTAAAAAATAAAAATTCAACCAAAAAGAATATATATTTAGCCAAAATATATAGGTTTTTCCAAAAGAGAGAAGTTTAGCTAGTAAGATATATAAGTTTAGCCAAGAAATATAATTTTAACCAATAAGAAATACAGGTTTAGCCAAGAGATAGAAGTTTAGCCAAAAAATATAAGTTTAACTAAGAAGAAATATAGGTTTAGCCAAGAGATAGAAGTTTAGCCAATAAGAAATATAGATTTAGGCAAAAAATAGAAGTTAGCTAGTAAGATATATAAGTTTAGCCAAGAGATAGAAGTTTAATCAAGAAAAAATATAAGTTTAGCGAAGAAATAAAAGTTAGCCAATACAATATATAGGTTTAACCAAGAGATAGAAATTTAGCCAATAAAATAAAAAGGTTTTGCCAAAAGACAGAAGTTTAACCAAGAAGAAATATAGGTTAAGCCAAAAGGAGATAAGAGTTTTGCCAAGGTAAGTAAAGGATTAATTGTTAGTTAGTAGGCAAGGCTAAGATTTAGGTCAGCATAGTAGCTAGGTGGGTGGGTAGTATAAAGGTCAGGGTTGGGAAAAAAATGGTCAAAGGTCAGTAGCCAAAAAAAATTGACTATGGTAGAATGTTGGTTAACGTAAGGTAAAGAGGTGAATCATTGAGCCCGGCTGGAATGAACCAGCAGCCACCAATGCACCAATTGAGGATGAGCCCGTTCAACCCGTTTTGCAGATGAACATCTTCCCTGCTAGTCAAGATTTTTTTTTTCACCTCCTCTCTGCCTCGAAATTCTCTACCTCCCCCCTCCTACCTATCCCCTCCTACCTACCACCTACCAAGCCCACCCCCCCTCCTACCTCCACCCTCCTACCTACCACCTACCAACCCCACCCCCCCTCACTCCATCGCCAGAGCTCCAGAGACCTCGAGCTGCTATGGAGCGGGAACTGGAGCTATGGCTGTGGAGCAGGAGCTGGAGGTGGAGCTGGACCGGCTGGAGTTGGAGCGGGATCCACATGCCCACGAAAAGGTAAGATGCTTACGTTTTTTTTTTGTTTTTTTTGTTTTTTTTGTTTGAAGAAGGCTTGAGAAGTCTTCTTCTTCTTCCTCTTTCTTTGCTGCACTGCAGCTTAGCTACAACGCAGCAAAGAAGAAGGCCTTCTTCTTCTTTCTCTTTCTTTGCTGCACTGCAGCTTAGCTACAGCGCAGCAAAGAAGAAGGCCTTCTTCTTCTTCTTTTTTGCAGCAGAAGAAGAAGGCCTTTTTCTTCTTTCTCTTTCTTTGCTGCACTACAGCTCAGCTGCAACGCAACAAAGAAGAAGGCCTTCTTCTTCTTCTTTTTTGCAGCAGAAGAAAAAGGCCTTCTTTTTCTTTCTCTTTCTTTGTTGCACTGCAGTCCAGCTGCAGCGCAACAAAGAAGAAGGCCTTCTTCTTCTTCTTTTTTGCAACAAAGAAGGCCTTCTTCTTCTTCTTTTTTGCAACAAAGAAGAAGGCCTTTTTCTTCTTTCTCTTTCTTTGCTGCACTACAGCTCAGCTGCAGCGCAACAAAGAAGAAGGCCTTCTTCTTCTTCTTTTTTGCTGCAGAAGAAGAAGGCCTTTTTCTTCTTTCTCTTTCTTTGTTGCAGTACAGTTCAGCTGCAGCGCAACAAAGAAGAAGGCCTTCTTCTTCTTCTTTTTTGCAGCAGAAGAAGAAGGCCTTTTTCTTCTTTCTCTTTCTTTGCTGCACTACAGCTCAACTGCAGCGCAACAAAGAAGAAGGCCTTCTTCTTCTTCTTTTTTGCAGCAAAAGAAGAAGGCCTTCTTCTTCTTCTTTTTTGCAACAGAAGAAGAAGGTTTTTTTCTTCTTTCTCTTTCTTTGCTGCACTGCAGCTCAGTTGCAATGTAACAAAGAAGAAGGCATTCTTGCCTTCT
>Ga0209208_10010568_pt1 | contig 11964 bp, 8 predicted proteins | sample S1TSphfallax_3_FD_187694 | JGI IMG/M metagenome (GOLD analysis project Ga0209208, IMG submission 187694) | Host-associated microbial communities from peat moss isolated from Minnesota, USA - S1T2_Fd - Sphagnum fallax MG (SPAdes) (version 2) | ecosystem: Host-associated > Plants > Peat moss >...
GGGATTAACTAGTAGCTTTGTTGAAAAACCAGGTTTTACATTCGTCAATCTGCTGTCAATTACCTCCCCTATCTATGTACAGAAATCAGTGTTGAGGAAATGAAAAACTGGAATCCAGCTTTTATAAGACTTTGAGAAATCTGGGGACAGACTTGACCTGGAAGCAGCCTCTTCCAGGTGCCTATACAATAAAACTCAAAGTTATCCCTGCTCGCTAGGGATAGCAATTGAATAAAAAGTATTAAATTAGACTAACTAATTAGTTTTTTTAGCGGACAGATTTAAAGTGCCAATCTGTCTGTTTCTAACATGACTCAACACTACCATGGTTTTCCCAATGCACAGTTTAAAGTTTCTATTGACTATCGCTTTCTTGTTTACCTTCAATTCTGTTGTTCTGGCTCAAGAATCATCTCTAATCAAAATCGGGGAAAATTCAGATGAACTACCCATATTTTTAGATACTGATAGTATTCGTGACACAAATTTTGAAGCAATCCAAAAAACAGTAGAAGGATATATGTTGGTAACCAGTTTACATGGCGACTGCGGTTCAGAAAAATCAATTGTACAAACGAACAAATACTACGACAGTAATGGTCAAAAAATTTATGAAGAACAAGGAACTGATGTTTATGATTATAACCCAAACACTCCAGTAGGTAGAGCATTAAAATATGTTTGTAGGAGTGTGCATGCTAGGGGTTGGTAATACTAAATTAGATCAACACCCGGATTAATTTTGGCGGATCATGAGAATCCCTACCCTATGGGCTTATTAATTGAATAGAAATCAAGTGTCCTTCCCACTACCCTAAACCACGCTCAAAAATTCCTATTTCCTGGGATTTCAATTGAATAAAAACTAAAGTGACGCTAGTGTTATTGAGGAACAGAGATATGAAAGTATTACTCCCCCTGGGCTTCTTCCTATTCAGGATAATAATCGGTTTAATACTAGGCTTACTAGCAGTATTAACCGGATCTAAACGACGATAAATGATTGAGTCCTCACTACTCCCTAGTGAACCTCAACTGAATTAAAACTAATAGAATCATCGTCTGCCATATAAGTGATAAAAAGTACTGTCTGCAAATACAGAACCGACTATTAGCCTTGTTGAACAGCAGATTTTACATTCGTCAATCTGCTGTTAATAGCCATCATAATTGGCAATCATCTTCCACCTACATAAATCAGTGTTGAAAAAATGCAACTTTTAACTATTTTAGGTACTGGAAACTATCAAGAAACTTGCTACACATGGCAAGCCAAACAGGTAAAAACTCCCTATGTAGCTCACGCTTTGTGTGAATTTTTCCAACCCAACCTAATTACAGTATTAGTTACCAAAGAAGCGAAAGAAACACACTTAAATAAGTTACAAGCAATCCTCGGTCCTAGCTTACTCATCAATGATATTTTGATTCCCTCTGGAAAAACAGAGGAAGAAGTATGGCAAATATTTGATGCTGTTGTTAATGTAGTTGAGCCTAATTCCAGGATATTATTTGATATTACCCATGCTTTTCGTTCAATTCCTCTATTAGTATTACTAGCAGCAGCTTTTTTACAGAAAGCGAGAAATGTAGAAATCTGTGGTGTTTACTATGGGGCTTTTGATGCTAATCGTGAACAACCTCCCATTTTTGATTTAACTCCAGCAATTAAATTATTAGATTGGTTAACCGCTACCGATCAATTTATCAACACTGGTTCTTCTTTAGAATTAGGTAAACTTTTAAGTACTATTCAGCAAGATTTTTACCGTGGTGGTAAGCCAAAAACAGCCAGTTTCAAACCAACAAGACTTAAAAGTTTTGGCGATCGCATTCAAGCTCTCTCCCGTTCCATAGAGTTAGTTCGTCCTATAGACTTAATTACAGAATCGGCTCAACTCAAAAATATTCCTACAACCCAACTACAAGATGAGGTAGGTGCATTTGCCAAACCATTTGAACTTCTATTAAGTCAAATCCAGGAAGACTATAGTCAGTTTGCACTCACAGAGATGAACCAAGGTAATCTCAAAGAACAGTTAGAAAAACAATTTCTACTTTTACGTTGGTATGTAGATAAAAACCTCACTGCTCAAGCGATTTTATTGGGTAGAGAATGGATAGTTACAGCCCTTTGTTTAGCTGAAGGAATCAATGATTATCGAGATAGACAGCAAAGGGATGCTATAGAAAAACAACTTGGTCAAATGACAGGGGCTAATCCTAATTTTAATCAGCCGATAGTACAACATATTAGTAGTGCAGAAAAGTTAGCTGCCCTTTGGTCAACTCTCACAGAGTATCGTAATGATTTAGCTCATACGCAAATGCGTCCCACTTCTATTAGTGCAAGTACTTTACAAGATTATGTACACAGCAAGTTGATTCAAGGACTTTCTGAACTATTCGTTATATCTTGAATGTTGGTAAAACACCCGTTTTTATGCGATCGCTTCAAATGTTTTTCCCTACTCCCTAGTAGCCCTTAATTGTTGATAACCGGATACATAGTAGTTCCATTGCCCTCCCCTTTCCGGTGTTGTGGTGAGCGAACCATACAAAATTATCAGGTAATCGTCAATTATGGTCTGCTAGTACGGTTATTAATTGAATTGAATGGAAACAAAACTAGTCTTACTGAATAAAAAATTCATCTTCTCGTCTTCAATTAAACATTGCTTTAAAAGAATGTAACGGTTCCATCATGCCAAACCACAAACTTCTTCTTACCCTAGTGCTTCCCTTACTGTTATTGGGTTGTCAGCAACCCAAAACCAACCATCCCAACCCTACCCCAACTCCCCAAGAAGCCACACCAACACCAACACCAACTCAGGCCCAGATAGATTACTATCAGGACGCATTAAGCAAAGGTGCAGGGGCTGCAAATATTACACAGACAGCCTACTCTCAAGCTGACTGGGCTTTAGTTGTCAATATGTGGCAGGAAGCAATAAATCTGCTGAAATCAATTTCCAGGGATAGCCCTAATTATTCCTTGGCCCGGAAGAAAATAGTGGAATATCAAAACAACCTGAGGCAGGCTAACAAAATGGTATCAAAATTAGCATCTAATACTACTGCCACTGATACCACGGAATCATCACCTACTAATGTTGCATTTGAGCCAACAACAAGCACACCAGTCGTTACAGCTACAGTTACTCCCCAACCTCGTCAATTATCTAACCAAGATGAAGAAACTGAAACCAAAACGTCTATCCAGAAATTCATGGAAGAATACTTTAGCGATATCGTCAATAAAGGATATTCAGGTACAACCTCTTGGTGTGCATCAGAGGAGGATCTAGCCTCTTCCTTTTTTACCCCAGTAAGTTGGAAAATTCTAGATATATCAGCCTATTCAGGGGGCAACGCAGCAACAGTTACAGCTACTATTGAATCCAGCAATAAGGGAGGTATCCCCATCAGAAATAATTGGGATTTCTATATCAAAAAAGGTGATACTGTCTTAGAAAAGGAATTAATTAAGACAGGGGAAAAGAGCGATTATCAGTATTCCAAGTCTACATCTGGAGGCTGGTGTATACAGCTAATATCAGAAAAATAAGGAAATGGGATTTAGGGAAAGATCGCCAAATTAAGCTCCCTTTCCACCAAAAGAATCTAAGAGTTAGGGCCAGTAGAGAAATAAAAAATTTGTTCCTTCAATATGTACCGATCTGGCACAAACCAAGTAATTTAAGTCACATAAATACCATGGAGATTAATGAATATAACAAAAATATAAGACAAAACGGATGTCAAGTAAGAAAAAATATTCCTGATACTATTTTTATATATAAGTAAAAACCCTATTGACCAAAGGATTTTAACCTTGTATACCAAAATATTGAGATATTTTATCCTACTGGATAGATACCAAATTATGTTAATAAAATAACAATACAAGTCATGGAGAAAACTTAACCTATGTCAGAAGAATATTGGAGAGCTAAAGTTTGGGGATTACAAAGTAACCCCATATTACAAGCATTACATAACAACAACCCAGGTGGAAACAAATTCTATGACCAGCTGAAACTCATACAATCTGGCACTACTACTTCCAATCCAGAATTTTTACAACATATACTCCTAGCCGATTGTATTGCCTCAGCTAGTGACAGAGCCGCCATATATAAGCTTGCAGCTAATTTAGTACATAGCCAGAATCAGGACTTACAAATTTCCCATCTACTTTCTGGTGAAAAACAGTACTTACAAACTAGCCAGCACATCGACCTAATTGAATCCAATCGTAGGGAATACTTGCAAAAGCCTAAAGAAGAACTATTACAAGAGATAGAATCCTATTTAAAAACTGATATTGAAAATATTAAACCCCTATTTTGGTGGCTATGGCGCTGTTTACCAGAAGAAACCTGCAAGGACAACAAATCCTTAATGCTGATACCAGCAGATATCGGCCTACCGGATGCCTCAATCTGGAGTTACATGAGTATCAAATCAGCCTTAGCAGGTGCATTAGCAGGTTACGATGTCACGGAAAAATTATCCCATCCCTATCTAGCAGTATTTAGTTTCTCACCAGTCCAAGAACTCATCAAGGCCAGTCGGAAAATGCGCGATTTTTGGGCAGGTTCTTGGCTATTGCATTATTTATCAGCTAAGGTCTGTTGGAAACTAGCTGAACAATACGGTCCTGACACCTTACTTTATCCCAGCCTTTACGGGCAACCATTAATAGATTATTGGTTGCGAGAGAAATATCCGGAACTGTCAGAATGGGTGAAAAAACCATCTTCAGAATCATTATTAACCGCTGGATTCCCCAACGTCTTAGTAGTAGTTTTACCTCAGGACAAAGTTGAAGCTGCGATGCAAACAGCCAAACAAACGCTGCTGGAAGAATGGCAGTACATCAGTCAATTAGTATTTCAATATTTGCAGAACCATAATAGTCGTTGGAAGCACGATTTAAAACCCAATCATAGTACATGGCAGGGTTGGTTAAAATCCCAATGGCAATTTTACTGGACCGCCTTACCAATTGGTGCCCTAGGCAAGGAATTGAAATATTCCACTGCAGCGGACTTTAAACAATGGTCAGAGGAACAAAACAAAGCCTACAATTTAAGAACCCAAGACAACCAACTATTTGCTAAACAAGAATCTGAGTTAATGCAAAAGGCGAAAGTTGATGCCAACGTTGGTTCGTGGTGGGGGTACATATTTGATGCCACCCGTGCAACCCTAGCATCAGTTAAGAATGTCCGTAATTGGGAACTCCCCACAGCCTTTGGACCCCGTTCAACTATTTCTGGCATCGGTCCAGTGGTCAACCCTGGGGTGAATATCAACCTGAGTGAGGAAGACACACAAAAATTCTGGAAACAGGGAAATTTATTTGATGGTTCAGAACAACTAAACGCAACAGAAACTGTCAAACGTGGTTTACATAAAATTCTCCCCGAATTATTAGATATAGGTGAAGTCCTATCCTATCCAGATTTAACCTCCGGTGTGGCTGGGTACTTGAAAGTTAATGACCAAGATCATAAACGTAACTTTGAACAAGCTTGTCAAGAAATAATGGCTAAAGTTCCTGGGGTCAGAGAGACTATTGAGGAAGTACGGGGTAGATGGGGTATTCCTTGGATAGATAAGCAAAGCGAATATCACCCCCGCTTACTTAATGCTGGTTGGTTAATGGAAGACTTAAAACCTAGTAATCAGGAATTAAAAGAGCACTATTCCCAAACAATTAATCAAATTCTCAGCCGTTATTACCCCAATAACAACCCATCTAATTGGTATGTATTAGCTGCTGGGGACGGGGACAAAATGAGTGAATGGTTAAAGGGAGCAAAACTCGAAAGTTACCGTTCTTATATCCACCCGAATTTAGCCACAAATAATGACTTACAGAACTTCTTAAACATCAGAAAACGCATGGGACCGAGTACTCACAGTGCCCTCAGTCGTGCATTACTCGATTTTTCTAACCAACTTGTCCCCTACCTCACCCAAGAACGCTATGCTGGTAAATTAATTTACGCAGGAGGTGATGATGTTTTATCCTATATCAACCCCTGGGAATGGGATCACTGGTTATGGGATATTCGTCAATGTTTTAGAGGTGCAGAAGACCCTTTTCAATATCAACCAAATCATCAAGGCAAATATTTTGATAACACTGGGGACTACTGGCATTGGTCAGGCCGCTCCCCCTTACCGAAGAGTATCCACAACCGTCCCCTATTTACCATGGGACAAAGTGCAACCATCAGCTTTGGTGTGATTATTGCCCATCATTCCGTCCCCCTCGCTATTGCCTTAGAAAATCTCTGGGAAGCAGAAAAAGATGCCAAAGAACTCGAAGATTGTCAGAAGCAGACGAGAGACGCTGTACAGGTGCGGGTATTATACGGTAACGGCAACACCTTAAAATCAACAGCTAAATTTGATGTTTTCCATCACTGGCAGAAGTTAATGACAGAAGACGAATTAGACAGTGCCATATTTGAACAGGCTGCTAGTCTATGGAGTCAACACCCAGCACCAATACCAGAGGCAATTGCACCCTGGACCAGGGCATTTTGTGATAGACGTGACCAATTCCAAGGCAATAAACCCGCAAAAACCAACTTTCAACAACAACTAGCGAGCTTTCTTGAACAAATGTTCAAAACCACCCCAGAACCACACTTAACCAGTGAAGTGCAGAACTGGCTCAAACTGGCAGCTTTTGTTAACCGCAGCCGTCACATTACACTGGGGGAGCAAAATTAAATGTATTGGTATAAATTAATCCCAATTGATATTCTGATGTTACGGGATGCCAAACCTTTTTCACCACAACAAAGGGCCTGGGCGGGCAGTATATTTCCGCCATCTGGTCATACTATTGCGGGGGCATTACGGGGACTATTGGGGGAGAGGAAAGACTTGAAGATTATTGGTCCTTTCCTATGTCACAACAACAAAGGAAATACCTTATATTTTCCCCGTCCATTAGGATTTGTCAAATCTACTCCCCTGGTCCCCCTCACATGGGAACATGGCTCTTACATCCATAATGCCCTATGGGATAAAACCCAACCCTGTCCATTAGTTAAACCCGTTGACGCACAGACAAATAGTAATTCAGCCGAAGGTCCAAGTCCGGAGTTTAGACAATATCTCCCCTTCTCAGTGGTCAAAACATATCTAGAAACAGGAAAGATCGAGGAAAAAAATTGGTTGGTGGAAAAGGGGGAGGATAATCAAAGTTGGACCATAGAAACCCGTTCCCATAATACCCTTGAGGCGGGGACAAGACAAGTTAAAGATGCCGACGGTTATTTTGTAGAAAATGCCATTCGCCTACGTCAAAATTGGAGTTTAGCCATAGGCATTGACCAACAAATTAAGACCCCAACCACAATCAGACTAGGGGGAGAAGGACACCGGACAATTATGGAAGCATGTCCTGAACTGGGGGACCAATGGCAGGAACTACAAGCCATATCAAATCAGAATTTCCGAGATGGGGAGAAATCCATTGCTTACCTAATTACCCCTGGGGTCTTTGAAAGGAGACATACCCCCAAAGATCAACAGACTATCTCCCTATGTCGTCCTTATCCGTGGGAGTGGAAACTCATAGATGGTGATTTTGTCAGCATGGCAACGGATAAACCAGTGCCAATTAGTTGTAGATTTAGAGAGCAAAAGGAAGGAAAAAGTATTCCCGCCCCACAGGTGTTTGCAGCACCCTCAGGGAGTTTGTATTATCTAAACCAACCTCAAAAGCTGTTTCAAGATGAAGCTGAAAATCGGGTAAACCGTTGGCGACAACTGGGTTACTCGGAAATGTTGTGGATTAAATACTCATCTAACTAAGAAAATATGAATTACCTGACCTATACCTATCTCTTGACTCCATTACATACAGGTGCAAGTACCCAAGCTGGTAATCTATTGGGCATTGCCCGTGAAGCCCAAACCGAATTACCTTATATTCCTTCATCTTCATTACGGGGTAAATTGCGTTCATCGTTAGAATCCATAGTTGAAATAAAAGCTGAAACTGGAACCTTTTTTGGGCAACGGATTCAAGATGGTCAACAACCCACGGAAGGGGAAGTCTGGTTTGCAGATGCAACATTATTACTATTTCCTATTGGTTCCCTTAGCCACCATTTTTTATGGATTACCTGCCCATTGTGGCTAAATAGATGGAATCGATGGTTAAGAAATGAGCAGTTAACTCAATTGATTCAACAATGGCAATCTGATTTATCAAATGAGGGCAAAAAAGCTATAACCTCTGTAGCAGGTAAACAAATTTATTTACAAGGTGCTATTCTCCATCAAGCTGACATCAAAGCCATCAACTTAAAGGAAACCGAGTGGGAAGTATTCAAACATATTCCCGATGGTAACAGTATTCTGGACTTGAAAACTAAATTAGTTATTCTCGCCAATGAAGACTGTGCAGCGTTGGTAGAAACTGGACTACAAAGAGAAGTTAGGATTGCACTAGCCCAAGATGAAAAAGTTGTTGCTGGTGGTTCTTTTCGCTCAGAAGAAGCAATACCTTCAGAAACCTTATTATTTTTCCCCTGGGGTGTGAAACCCGAAAAGGAAGCTAATAAAACTCAGCAAGTTAGACAATCTCTACTCGCAATTCTTAACGATAGACTCCAATTTGGAGGATTAGAGGGATTAGGTAGAGGTTGGACTGATAATAAAACGGTTGTAGTTAACGGTAATCAGGGAGAATAGCTAATGCGGACATTAGATACTAGAGATTTTAGTCGTCATGCCTACAACGGATTGATGGAGGTAAAAACACAAGTACGACCTGTTGACCATCAAAAAGCAAGTGGTATTGTTCAAGGACTATCTGCATACATCTCCACCTGGGGACTACATCGACTTGTAGGAGATGGACTAAAGTATACGAATAGTGGATCTAACGAAACTAAATACAAAGGTCAAGTATATCAAGAATTTCTCAAGACTTTACATAGGTTAAGTCAAGAACCTTTTGCTTATAACGATGCTAGTAGTTTGATTAATCTGGAATTAGAAAAATATACAGGTTTAAATCGATTGGCAATTGAACTAGCAAAAGAGTGGTCATTTTGGGCAGTACCTATTCTTGGGGAGGCAGAACAAGAATGAATAATAAAAAGTCGGAAAAAGATAAATGGCAGGAATTTGTCCTATCGGAATTTAAAAGCAACTCAAAACTGGGCAAAATCTTGGAATCGTCTCAATTTGGAAGTTACGATAATTCAGTTCTCACGATTCGTTTTCCTGATGATAATTCCCGCAAAGCTGCCCAAGGACAAATAGTCCCCATTCAGAAAAAACTCAAAGATAAACACCAATTAAATTGTAATAGCATTAAATTTGAGGTTGGTTCTATCACAAATCACCCTACCCCTACCGTTAACTCTAGTACACCTCCAAAACCTGCTGCCAGAAATAACAATCCTCTGCAGTCCCTGTATTGGGTTGAACCTACTATTCCCCCAGAAAATGATGCCACTCAAAGGATGTCAATTCTGAAGGAAACAGTAGCAGCGGAGCAAGGTTGTACTCAAATTTATACTAAACTCAATCAGCGCACCTCCCAACTAGCTGGGGAAGAAAATGTCATTAAAGTTTCATTTAATTGGCGAATGCGGGTTGGTGGTACTCGGGGTTTTAGGGAATTGCTATTGCCAGTATTACATCCTGTCTTCGGCATCCCCTATATTCCCGCCTCAACATTAAAGGGAGCAACTAGCGCTTGGGCAAGAAAAAACGATACACCCCAGCGAGTCAAAGAACTATTGGGAATGCTGGATGGCAAGGATGCTAAAGCTGCCAAAGTCCAGTTCTTAGATGCTTTTCCTAGTAAACCCTGTTTGAGTGTGGATGTGGCAACACCTCAATGGTTTTGGCGAGAGGGCAAAGTTCTGTATAAACCAGAACCCCATCCTCTGTTGAGTTTAGAACAACCCCAATTTTTAATCGGGCTATGTCCCACTAGTAAGAAAAATCCTGATACCATTCAAGATGATATTAAGCTGGTTAAATCATGGCTAGAAAATGCTCTGAATACGGGAATAGGTTCTCGGGTCAGCAGTGGCTATGGTCAAGCGTTGGGTAGGGTTTCTCCTTCCAACACTCGCAGAGGTTACGACTTTGAGTTATGGACTCAAGGGATGTATGGCAGTAATCCCCCATCTAAAGAAAATCACTATCAAGGGACTTCAGAATTTAGATCCTCCGCTGTTCGAGGAATTCTCCGCTACTGGTTTCGTGCCGTAGGATTGGGATTGTATGATGTACCAACCTGCCAAGGTTTAGAAGAAAAAATCTTTGGTAATTTAGGAAAACAAGGACAAATTTCCATTAGCAGTAAAGTTAACCCACTAAGCAAAAGAAATCCTGACCTTTACACTGGCAAAATCTATTTAGAGGCTACGGAAACCAAGTATTTAAATCTAGCGGAAAAACTACTATTTTTAGCAGTTCAATTAGGTGGAGTAGGACGCGGTTCTCGTCGTCCTTTGCATTTACTTAATGATCGGATGCGTGGCTGTCACTGGGAGTTGGTCAATAATCTACCCCTTAGCTACGATGCTGAGAAATGGCGGAAATTTTTTACCGAATTAAAACAGGCATTTCAAGCTATCCAAGCATCCACAGGCTCCTATGTAGTTACCCCAGGTATACCTAGGAATAGACAACAAGATGTATTAGATAGTAAGGCTCAGGTTTGGCTATTAAAATCACCATCACAAATCCACCCTCAAAAAGTAGTCAACTGGCAAAATGAGGGAAGTAATAGTAGAGTACGTGGTACAGCATTAGACTTACTTTACAGTGATAACAGCTTCAAGGGACAAAGCCATGGAAAGGGCAATGCTAATGTGGGAGGTGCTTTAGAAACTCCTTCTTTTGTGTGGATTAAGTCTGTATTTACTGACACTTTAGCCTATCAAGTGGTTACAATTTTTGGTACTGATCACCCAGAGCGCAAAAAATTTGCTCAGGCGTTAAAAGACGAAGGAGCAATATTAGTAACTAAATAGCATCTAAATCTTCCCCCCATGAACACAATCAATACCTCCAACCACGTTAACACCCTGATCATCACCGTCGGGACTCGCCAAATAGGCTGGCGCCACCAAGATGGGATAATCTATTCCTTCGGTGCTGATGGTAACATTGGTTATCCACCCCACATCACAGAACTGTATCAAAAACTAGGAATAGAACGAGGTACACACCAGGAGGGAGATAAAACCTATTCCTGGAGTGGACGAGATTTAGGGCAACGCTATTACGAATACTGCAAAGAATGGCTAGGTGGAGACTTTAGTCAAGTTGAACTACTCCTAGATCAAACTATCATTGAATCCGGGGTGAAGCAAGGTTTAAAACACATTATTCTCTGGGGGACAGACCAACCGGAAAAGGTTTCCTGGTCTTATCGCCGTCTTGATACCCTCTGGATAGCAGAACTAATGGCAGGCAAAATTAAAAGTCTGTTTCCGACACTGAGGGTTGATGTGCATACCCCCAGAATCAGTGCCAATGATAACAACGCCATTCGGGAAGAACTAGAACAACTGGTGTTAAAAGAATCCCTGGCAGCTTTCTCCCCCCAGCAAAATGAAGAATTTGTCCTCTGGATCCAAAATAAGGGTTGTACACCCGCCGTCGCATCCAGTGTGGAAATTTGTGCTGCGGCTTTGGTGCGTCAGTGTCAAGTATTTAATGCTAGTCCCGATGAACCCACAGAACTTTTTACCACCACAGAAAATGGTTTAGTTACTGCCAATCACTCCCCAAGTTTTAAACTAATTCCCATGGGGGAGTACTTCTGGTCCTTAGAACGGTTACGCATTCAGTCGGCTTGGGAAAGGGGGGACTTTACCGAAGCACAATTATGGTTAAAAATCCATCAAAACCGTCACAAACCCTTATATAATCTAGCTGGTTGCTTGGCAAGAT
>Ga0209208_10010569_pt1 | contig 11963 bp, 7 predicted proteins | sample S1TSphfallax_3_FD_187694 | JGI IMG/M metagenome (GOLD analysis project Ga0209208, IMG submission 187694) | Host-associated microbial communities from peat moss isolated from Minnesota, USA - S1T2_Fd - Sphagnum fallax MG (SPAdes) (version 2) | ecosystem: Host-associated > Plants > Peat moss >...
GACATCATGTTTCATTTCTAGTTAACATAATTCACTATTACAATTTACTATAGCAAATAGGTTTATTTCTATGTTTTTTAAAATATTCTATCTATGTTACTTTATGATATATCTTATATTATTTTAAGCTACTTTAGTTATTCTAACTTATATTTTATGTTATTATAAGCTATTATAAATTATTGTACCTTAAATTATTACATGTTATTTTACCTTAAAGTATCTTAACTGGTTTATTATAAGCTTTTAAATTATTTAAAATTAAATTATTCAACTAACTTTAGGCTATACCTTAAGTTATTTTATTTTGAATTAATATATGTTATTTCAAATTATACTTTAAATTATTCAAGGTCATTCTACTTAATGTTATTATAAATTATTTTATCCTAAGCATAATAACTATAAAATAATCTAAAACAAAATATAATGACCTAAGGTAAAAATTACTTAGAATAGAAAATAATAATCTATGAAAAATAATTTTAAATACCCTACAATATAATAACTACCAACAGCTTATGATATTATAACATAGAATATCAAACAATAATTTATAATACAATGATCACTAATAGTTGTAATATAACATATAATAATCAACAATAACTTATAATACAATAACCATTAATAACCATTAATAAAATAACCATCAATAACCACCAATGGCTTACAACGAAACAATCACTAATAGCCATTAATAGAATAACCACCAATAGCCATTAATAGAATAACCACCAATAACCATAATAGAATAACCACCAATAGCCATTAATAAAATAGCCAACAATAGCCATTAATAGAATAGTCACCAATAGCCATTAATAAAATAACCACCAATAGCCATTAATAGATTAATCACGAATAACCATTAATAGAATAGCCACTAATAGCCATTAATAGATTAATCACGAATAACCATTAATATAATAACCACCAATAGCCATTAATAGATTAATCACGAATATCCATTAATAGAATAGCCACCAAGAACCATTAATACATTAATCACAAATAGTCATTAATAGAATAGCCACCAATAACCATTAATACATTAATCACGAATAACCATGAATAGAATAGCCACCAATAGCCATTAATAAAATAGCCACCGGTAGCCATTAATATAATAGCCACTAGTAACCATTCATATAATAGTCACCAATAGCCACCAAAAGAATAACCACAAATAGCCACCAAAAGAATAACCATAAATAGCCACCAATAGAATAACTACTAATGGCCATTAATAAAATAAGCACCAATAACTATTAATAGAATAACCACTAAAAAAATTAATAACCACAAATAGAATAGGTACCAATAGCCATATATTATAATTGCTTAAGATTGCTAAAAATAATCTAAGGTGAATAATTTATAATAAACGAAAATAACTTAAGGTGAAATAATTTTTAATAGCCAAAAGTAACTTATAATAGCTACAAGTAGTCTAAATTGAAATAATTTATAATAGCAAAAAATAACATAGAATAGACAAAAAAAACTTATAATAGTTACAAATAGCCTAAGATGAAATAAGTTAAAATAGCCAAAAGTAATTTACAATAATTGCAAGCAGTCTAAATTGAAATAATCTACAATAGCCAAAAATAACATAGAATAACAAAAAATAACTTAAAATAACCAAAAGTAGCCTAGGGTGAAATAACCAAAAGTAACCAAAAATAATTGAGAATAACCATAAATAGCTATGAATAATGGAGGGTGAAATAATTTAAGTTAATAAAAAATAGTCATATAAAAGTAGTTTAACATAGGTAGTATTATTATATTAACAAAAAAAACCCATTTACTAAATTTTAAAAAAAAAGAATGGTCATTGAAATGTTATTGAATAATGATTTTAAACTTTTTTTTTGTTCAAATGATTTCAAACTTTCAAAAGGAAATAAATGTAATTATGTACATTATTGAATTTAAAAAAAAAAGTAAACTCGAATCATTTCATTTGAACAAAATCTCAATAATATATGAATTTTCAAAGTTTATGTTTTTGTAATGTTTAAAATGAAATATTTGATAAATAAAATGTAATGTAACATATTATCATAATAAGTGAGGTGGTTTGATGGTAAAGGTGTTTGCCACCATTCCAAAGGTCAAGGGATCAAACCTCATGGGTGATGTTGTGTGTGGTCAACAATGGTATGTTGATTGAATATTCTCCTATTGAATTCTTAGGTTAGGTGCCTAGGTTGATTACGTGGCCTATTTACCTACCTAGGTTTTTAACCTAGCGTAGATAATGACACGTGTCAATAAATAATAGGCTTAAAAAATCATGAAATTATCAATAATATTATATATTAAATAATTAAAATTTAAGTAATTTCCATACCGGTTAGTTAATTAACTAGCAAGAGAATGGTTTGGTAAATTTGTATTTCACTTGAGAGTAACCTTGTTTCACTATGTACTAGTGAAACAAATCATTGTCCCTAGCAACTGGTCCTCGTTCACTAGGGGGTTAAACAATTTCACTAAGTAAAAATGTCCAAATTCACTCAAAAATCTAGTGAAACCCATAGTAAACTAGGACGCATTTCCTAGTAGTGTCCCAGGATTCCCAAGTTGGAATCCCGAATTTTTAAAAATTGGGATTCTTGTAACTTTGTGGGCCATAATTTTGTGTGCAAACCTTTGATTGAGGTGAAGTCCAAAACACAATTGTAGCCCTTGTCGAGGTCTTTCCAACGATATGTCGCACACCACCTGAACGCAAATAAATCAGGGTGATTCCCGATTTTTAGTGGTTGAGAGTCAAATTGGCAATTTGACTCCTGGCCTTTCTTTTGGCCATAACTTATGTTTTTAAGTACCCAAATGGGTCATGTGAGCCCATTTTAAACATCTACATTCCAAAAGCTTTCCAATGATATAAATAACTTTTCGATCCAATGAATTTTGACCCCTAAAATAGCCCTCTGAAGGTTTAAGAGTCCATTGAGACTCCAACTCCCAACACTACTAGAAATTATAGGTTTTGTGTAGTTGTTTAAGATAAGTTGCACATGACATTCAGTTGCATGCGACACTACGTATACAACATGTATATACAATGTTAATTTACATGCTCGTCCATACATATTAATCTAAATGTAGTTGCACCTTATGTGCAACTATCTTTGCAATTACAATGTAACTAATAAAAATATGACATGTGTTTAAAAATAAAACAACTAGCTTGTGGACATGTGTCACTATTTAATTAATTTTGTGTTTTCAAAATAAAAAATTCATCAGATTAATCTCAATCATTAAAATTTCCACCAATAAGATCATGACACATGGCACCCCATGGATCATTCATTGACCATTTGACATGTGACACCTAAACCCTTATTAAAAAACACCAATTATGATGACACATGACAATTAAGGCCCACCTATTTCTTAATTTTATATTATTAATTAATGAAATTTAAATTGTCCAATTTATGATTAATAAGATGTTGACACGTGTTACCTAGGTAGGTAGGTAATTATTAAACCCTATTAGGTAAATAGGTTTATTTAGGTATGTAAGTAGGTTGAACATAACTAAGTTTAGGCTATATAGGTAAAATTAAAATAACCCAATTTTATTTTAAAAATTAACCATTTCATAAAGGTCAAACTTTATTTATTTACTCATCCCCAATGGCATTTGGTGTTTGGTTATTACAAAGTTATTGCTCCTAATTATATACCGAACCAAATAGAAATGGAATCCAAAGGATATGGGATAAAAAATTCCATTGTAAACTTCATGAATAAACTTAGTTGCACATTAAAATATAGTAGCGAAGAGAGGGCTTTGTTGCTTCTGGTGTCCAAACAAAACTTGGAGCCATCCTTTTGGCGCATCTAATACATTAAGGATTGTCGAAAACAGATTAAAAATGAGAAAGTTATGGCCCCCCAAAGTAAAGGGGATCAAAAACTCAGAAAAAAAAACCATTGCACACTACAAAGGCCAATTCTTAAACACCCAGAAAGGTCCTTTTATGTTTTCTTTTGTTATTAAATCTCAAACATGATTTGTAGAACTTTAGATGGCACTCTTATAACATTTTAAATATTTTAAAATGAATAAGAAATAAGAAAGTTATGAGGTTTGAAAGTAGGAGGGGTCCAAAGAAAAGAAAAAACAATGTTTTGTAACTTGGAAACTTATTTTTCTTATTATTCTTTTTTTTTCCTTATTAATGTTTCATTACTCCTTTTCTTTTGCACGTCAAAGATGATTGTAGAATTTTTTTAATAATTATGATTACTTAATGAAAATATGATTTTAACATTATTATATAGTTTTATGTAGTAATTAGCTTAAGATGTTTGTGTATTTGTAGGTTCATTCGTGTAGCCTATTTAGATTAACATAAATAATATAATTTAAATATATAATACCTATTGATATTATATACATAATTGATTATCATTATTATAATAATAATAATCAATTGATAGTTATGAATATTTATTACAAATTTTAATATTATCATATTAATTGATTCTAAATAATTTTTCTGTTTAATCAAATTTCGATTTTCTGAAAAAGATTCCAAATAAAATAAAATAAATTTTACTTGCCAAAAAAAATATTTAAATATATTTGACAAATAAAATTTAAAAACTTGCAATATATATTTAAACCATGGTTTAGTTTAATTTAATTTAATTTAGTTTAGTTTAGTTTAGTTTAGTTTAGGCATAATTAATTTATCCATAAATATTTTAGCCTAACTTAATTTAGCCATAATTGGTTTGGCTTAATTTAATTTAACCATATTTATTTCATGTTAATTTAATTTAGCTTAATTGATTTTAACCATAAATAATGTAAACTAATTTAATTTAACCATACTTAATCTGGCCTAACTTAATTTAGCCATATTTATTTTAGCCATAATTAACATAGTTTAATTTATTTTAACCATAAATAATCTAGCTTAACTTAATTTAACATAGTTAATATAATTTAACCATGGTTAGTTTTAGCCTAATTTAATTTAGACATAAATATTTTAACCTAACTTAGTTTAACTATGGTTAGTTTAGTCTAATTTAATTTAGCCATGGTTATTTTAACTTAGGTTAATTTAGGCTAGCCTAAGTTAGCATGGGGTTAACCTTAATACTAGAGGCACATAATATTATTATACATAACCTATGTAGATATATTAAGTATAATCATTTAAGTATGTATACGTTTAAGCCATCATTTTAATGACATGTGTCCATGTTGTACACATTTAGTTGCACATTAGTTGCACACACAATTGTATGGTTGAAAAATTATACAATATCAAATTTATAGTTGCAAACATGACCAAGATAGTTGCAAACAACAACTAGTTACATGTCAGTTGCATAGTGATTGGTTGCAAATGATAGGATTTTTAGTAGTGCGAAATGGGAGCTCACTTGGGAGTGTGGGGGTTCATTCCCCCACATTTTTCTCCACTCTCGGGAGTATGAAATGTGACTCCTGGGTTTCACTCTTGGCCCACAAGCTTTGCAAGCCTTGGCCTTGGTCACAAGCCCAAGGTTAGGGTTGCGACAAGTATATCTATTAGTTGTAATTTGTGGTTCAGAGTCGCAAAGATCAAGACAGAACAGGGGTTTCTATAATACCTAATCAAACATAAAAAATCTTAAGTCCAAAATTGGTGAATAACTAAGGAAAGGATATTACAAAAGGTATATAATCACAAGTTGTGTATTAGTTTGCATCTCCAAATTATTATGAACCAATGGAAAATTAGGAGGTGGAAAAAAACACCAATATCAATGTGCTTGAAGAAATTGAAGAAAACTACCTACAATCATCTGAATATGTAGAAGCACAAGTGAATATGTTTGATGAAGTACCACAATCATATTCACATCAAGGCAATCCAGAGTTGGATCAAATAAGGTACACAATCGAAACATGAGATTATGAATCTATGGATTCGAAGGTAACCATTTTACTTTCAAGAGTTTGTGCATTTTGTTAAGAAGGACATGAAATTATGGATTGTCCTTTAGTGCCTTTCACATCAAAGTAGGGATTACTAGACATGTGGGAATTATAAAATGTGGCAAGAGCATTAATGAATTGGTCACAAGACTAAGAACCAAAAATTCATGTAGTCCAGAATAAACTAAGAAGCATGGAGTTGGGAGGTTAATTGGGGCCATATAGTCAACAAAATTGTCCATCCATTTGGTTTAGGAGTAGAATACTAGAGGTGTATTCACATCCACATTTTACACCACAAAGGATATCGATGGATAACCATAGAATCGGGCATCATCAAACTCAAGTTAACTCATATTCACCAAAAGTGTCAAAAATGGCATTTGCTGAAATCTAGAGACAACTTGCTGGTATAGAGGTTACTTAATCACTTAATGCCATCATACCAACCACAAGAGTGGAAATAGTTGTTGCGCCTAACATGAATGTTGTTAGAAGGGGAGTAGTAATTAAATTTACAACAAATTTGGGTCATGGATCGAGTAGATTTTCGATGGGAAGGAATTTGAATGAGAATTCAAGACTACCAATAATAATTACTAGAATTGTTGGGACACCACAAATGGTGTTTACTAGTCCTATAATGATTATTCATGTAAACAAAACTACATATCGACCATTGATGAGTTCAATGATTGTTGGAGGGTACAAAAGTACGTATGTTGAAAATTGAAAAAGAGGGTATCTAGAACCATTTGTCATAATTCAAGGAATTATCGACCACAAAAATGGCCATTTTGTTAAGCCAAACGGGGTAACTTTAAAGTATCATGATTTAAAAAAAGATATTGATTTGGATGTTAATGTTAGAATGTTCAATTTTGTAGTGAAAGCAAATGCAAAAACTTCTAAAGAATATATCATCAATGTATTTAGCAATATGTAAAAATATATGACATTAGATTGGTGCCATAATTACATGTTAGAATTTCCTAATTGTACTTTTTCGGAACTTACACAAGCATTTTGTAAATGTCATCAGAAGATTCAAAATGACGAGCAAATATACATGGAGCTAAAGAACATGAAGCAGGAGGAGATTAAGAGGGTGGAGGTTTATTATGAACAAATTCAGAAGTTGGCTCATGGTTTACAAGTACCAACCACAAACAATTTTTTGACTATTGTGTTTAGAGCAAGCTTGCAGTCATATTTCAAAATTGTGATTACAAGGATGAATTGGTTGACATTTCAATAACATGAAGAGGCAACAATGTTGTGTGAAGAAGGAATGACTATTGCTGAAGCAAGGGGTGCATTGTCAATATCATAAAATACAAAATAAGTAACACCACTAAAAACATAAAGTAATGCAAGGAAGATTGATAAGTATTACACAAATTGTGGAATGATTAATCATAATGTGGAAACATGTGGAAAGAAGGAGTAGCCCACAATGGTAGCTATAGAAGCAACCCAGCAAAGTCAAAAAAATAGAAAACATCTTCGTATGCATGCCACATATATGGTTTGAATGGACATAAAATGATGGATTGTCCAAAGTTTATTGAGATGCAAAAGATGTTTCATGGGAAATTTGTGACAATAGTAGAGGTTCAACTTGTTGCTAAAACACAAACAATCATTGTAGATGTGAATGTGGTGGATGTTAATGTTATAACAAGAAGTAAAACAATTAAAGAATAGGCATTCAAGGATTGAAAGCCGAGGAAAGCAAATAATGTTATTGACTGGGAGTAAGAAGAATGGTTGAAAAAGTCAATGTTGGAGACAATTCAATAGATTCAAAAAACATTAACCCAAATAGAAGGGCCATCCACATATGGAACCTAGTCGAGTATGCCGATTACTACTCCTGTGGAAGCACATAAATCCCAAGAGGTAATCAATTTACCAAAAAAATTGATTACAGTATAAGAGATTTTTTTGAATGTTGGTAAGCAGATGCTACAAAATAAATTATATTTTAAACTGGGGACAATTGCTTAAAATAGCTCCTGAGTTAAAGAGGTATCATTGGTAGAAGTTTAACCAGAGAAAACTCAAAATTTAAGTAAAACAACTAAAGAAAAATAAGTTAATTCTATAATACCATAGGTAGGGATAGTTGTTATAGTAATAGATAATCACATGGTAATTATTTACGTATAGATTGGGAAGAATACAATATAGGATGTGTTGCTAAATGGAGGTTCTAGAGTTAATATCATCATAGAAAAGTTGAGATTTAGGTTGGAGTTTCCAAAGCCTAAACCTTCACCATATAATTTGAAGATGGTAGATCAAATAACCACAAAACCAGTGGGTTTGATTAGAGATTTGAAAATATATGTTCATGACATTCCTTACATAACTAGGTTTATTGTACTTCATAATAATGTAGTAGATTATAATTATTCCATGTTGTTAGGGCGATCATGGTTGAAGGATGTTAAAATGGCACATGATTAAGGGAGTAACATTGTTACCATACAAGGGAATGGGACAGTCAAAACAATTATAGTCACCAAGCATTTGGGAGGTGAAGTAAGAAGACTATAAGTGTTATTATGTTACGATTATCAAAATGGTATCATAGATGAAGAAGAAAATATCATCTTTGCTACAGAACCAAAGTTGTTTTCAATAAGAATAATCAATTTACCTAAGATGATTCAATTTATGGAAACCACAAATGTGGAGATCATGGATACATATGTGCAAATTAATATTTTAGAATAAAAATCTGGAGTACAAAGCACAAAAGAGAAGATAGTTGGTAACAAATATGAACCAAAAGTAGCTCTAAAGGATAAAGTGTATCTGGAGACATAATATAGTCATTAATTAGGGAATGTTGCATGGATGAAACTCCAACAAAATTCAAAGCATAGTGTCGCGACCCTGACCTTCAATTCGTGATCAAGGCCACACAAAGGTGCAGGCCACAAGTGAAGCTAAGAGTCACATGTCATGCTCCCGAGAGTGTGGGAGAGTGTTAGGGAATGAACCCCCACACTCCCAAGTGAGCTCCCACTTTGGGAGTTGAGGTCCCAATGGACTCCCAAATCTTCAGAGAACAATTGTAAGGGTCAAAACCCATTGGTTTGAAAAGCTCTTTATACCATTGCAAAGCTCTTGGAACTTAGATGCTCTAAATGGGTTCGCATGACCCATTTGGGTTCTTAAAACATAAGTTATGGCCAAAAGAAGGGCATGGAGTCATTAACTCTCAACCATTAAAAGTCAGGAATCGCCTCAATTTTCTTGCGTTCACATAGAGTGCCACATAGGTTTGGAAAGCTCTTGACGAGGTCTATAACTTTGCTTTAGACCTCACCTCAATTGGAGGTTTACACACAAAGTTATGGACGTCCAAAGTTGCGGGAGTCCTAATTTTGAAAATTTCGGGACTCCCACTTGGGAGTCTTGAGACAAAATGACATTTGGGTGCTAGCCCTGTGGCCATGCATAGAGAATACTATAAGGGGGAAGATGGTGGCTTCCCCCAAGTCTGGGCCATGGTTCGTCTGTGCACCAAAATGCTCCAATTACACATTAACCAACTTATTGTTTGGTTTGTGCAGGTTCACATGAGTAGTTGATTTGCTTGTCAATCTTGCTAGTCCCCATCCCGGAGCTCTAGCATGCCCCTCTACCCCCGAAGTGTTGCGAACTAGGGAGCGTGCCCCAACTCCTTCTCCTTCCCCTTTTGTTGTCTCCACCTTTGGACTTGTAGTTGAATCCATCAAGGAGCTTGGGGGTGTGTCACATAGGAATTATAAATAGTTAGATTGACATTAACTAAAGATCAACAATTGATGAAGCTCATTTTGGGAACTGATGCAAAACCACAACTAGTGAATATTAATGCACAACTAAAGATAGGTAAGGTGTTGGAAGTGGAGCAGTTGTTGAAGGAGTTCAAAGATGTTCTTGCATGGACATATAAAGATCTAAAAATGATTTCACTAGAGTTGGCACAACACAAATATTATTATACCATCAACACATTAGGCAAGTATAGATTAAATTCAAATTATGCTACAATAATCAAATAAGATATAAACAAATTTTTAATAGTAGGATTCATTCAATCTATAGGAGGCTACATGGTTGTCACCCATAGTAATAGTACTTAAGAAGAGTGGCAAATTGAAAATCTGTATAGATTTTAAAAAACTAAATGCAACCATAAAGAAGGATCCATACCCATTACCTTTTATAGATGAAGTGTTGAACACAATAGTAGGGTATAAGGCATATTTTTTCTTAGATGGATATTTAAAATATCATCAAATTTCTATAGCTCCAGAAGATATATACAAAACTGCATTTGTTATAGATTGGGGGATTTTTATATGGAAGGTGATGCTATTTGGAGTTAAAAATGGACCTCCAACATATTAGAGAGCTATTACCAAAACATTCAAAAAATATTTGGACAATTTTATGAAGATATTTCAAGATGATTTTACAGTGTATAATGACATGGAGAGTCATCTACAAAAGCTCATATTATGGTTTCAAAAGTGTAAAGAATATGGCATTAATTTGAATCTTGACAAATGTGCATTTATGGTATTTTCAAGGATGATCTTGGGTTTAATTGTTTCCAAAAAAGGGAAATTATCGGATCCAAAGAAAATATAAGCAATAGTAAACATGCCACCATCCAAGAATCCATAGCAGATCCAAGTATTCAATGGGATGACATAGTTTTATAAATGTTTTATCAAAAACTTTGTTGCTATTATGGTGCCTATCACTAAACTAACCAGAAAGACAGACTTTTCTTTGGATAGAAGAATGTTAGAAGGCTTAGGAGTTGATCAAATAGAAGTATATTGAAGCACCGATATTGATATCACCAAATTGGTAGGTGGAGTTTCATGTTCATACAAATGCATCTTTGTTAGTTGTGGGAACTATGTTGTCTCAAAATTTAACAAGGAAGAGTGATCAATTAGTAGTGTATGTTTTTAGGCTTGTAAACACAATAGAACATAATTACAACACAAAAGAAAGAGGCTTTAGCAATGGTTTTTGCTTTACACAAGTTCAGATATTATTTGTTGGGCAATAAGTTTGTCTTTTATGTAAAACATATGGCATTGGTCTATTTGGTCAGCACACCATAGGTATCAAGGAAGATAACTAGATGGTTGTTATTGTCCTTGGAATATGATTTCATAGTAGTGTATAAGCCAGGAAGAACTCATGTAATTGGAGATGCATTGTCAAGACTACCAAATATTACAAAACCTGTAAGTGTGCTTAATCAAACCAAAGTTGCAAGTTTATTTTACCGAGAGCCTGAACGATTGAATGATGTAAAAGAAGTTTTGAAAACATGTTAGATGGAAGGCACATTATTAGTATAGTAGAAGCAAATATTAGTCAAGATAGTAGAACCTTTCACATTGAAAAATGGTGAATTATATAGAATGGGCCAAGACAATAGATTACAAAGATGTTTGAGAACTACATATAGTACTAGAAATTTTGGGTTTTGCAACTAGAATTCAGTTGCATGCGACACATGCAACTATAAATTTGTGTAGTTGCATAAGACAAGTTGCACATGACATTCAGTTGCATGCGACACTATGTATGCAACATGTATATACAATGTTAATATACATGTCACTACTAGGAGATGCGGCCCAAGTTCACTAGGCATTTCACTAGGATTTTGAGTCAACTAGGACAGATTCACTGTATGAAATCATCGTAAAACATGTTAACCCCTAGTGACCAGGGACCGGTCGAGAAGACAGGTCAATTAAGCTAGTGAAACAAGATGACAAAAAGTGATGCCCAAATTTAGGTGGAAATTACACCTATTAGTTAAATCAACTTACAACATTAGTCAATTAAGAGGGTTTTTTCACCAAGTGTGGTTAGTTAATTTAAATTGTTTTTTCATATTGTGTTTAGTTAATTTAGGAGAGTTTTTTCACAAATTATGGTTGGTGAATTTAGGGAGATTTTT
>Ga0209208_10010570_pt1 | contig 11963 bp, 14 predicted proteins | sample S1TSphfallax_3_FD_187694 | JGI IMG/M metagenome (GOLD analysis project Ga0209208, IMG submission 187694) | Host-associated microbial communities from peat moss isolated from Minnesota, USA - S1T2_Fd - Sphagnum fallax MG (SPAdes) (version 2) | ecosystem: Host-associated > Plants > Peat moss >...
TTCGTGTGAAATCTTTTGGAGGTTCTATCGATCACTTAATTCGTTGCCAAGCCATTATTCCTATCTTTTCAAGCGAGTTCAACCTTCCTTCTATAGTTCAAACTTCTACTCCCACATTCTTAGGATGTTAGACACTAATCATTGCTACACTTGTCATTCATTTTTAATAGGATGATCACTTTATTCTTCTAGATGCAATGGCACATGTTGAGACTAGCATTTTCCCATTCTAAATGGCATCACGAGATACACAAGCCCTACTACCCCATGTCATCTACTTTCAGGTCCCACCCTTTGAAAGCCTAATGGTTTAGTCTTATCCCCAGTTGCAAGTTTTTTTGGTGAATTACTTACATGAATAAGAGTTACCTCGCTTCTAATATACATTCCTTCAAATACCATGCGAACATATATTTACTCATGTGCGATTCCAAGGGCAAGCACTTGGTTATTAACTTGTCCCACCACACTTGTTTTTCATCTATCCCTAGCCCACTTCCTTACAACACTACATACTCGTCTTGGTTTGCCACATTTTTCGATGGCCCATCTTTCACAATGTAAGTGTGATCATATCATTGACAATCTAGGTACCCATTTGTTTCAATGCCTTTACAGGAATGAGCATACAACAACCCACAATACATTTTGGGATAATGTCGCAACTATTTTTTTAGAGAGTGGAACACATGTTCAAAGGGAGGTCTCTCACCTTTTCCCTCGCCACACTTGACATCAAATGGATATCCTTATCACCAGAGACAGCTTGTGGACTTTGATGGACATTGTCATTGCTTACTCGACTCACACAAATACGAAGCAACGAACATCGACAATGACAACACATGTAGTGATGATGACTACTCAAAAAAAAGACACAATCATACGTTGAACGAATACCAAGCAATGACTTCATTCCCCTTGTTATTGAGACATATGAGTGTCTTCATTTTTGTTTTGATTCATTTTTTATCACTTGTGCACATACCACTATTGCACATTATCAAAGGTCGTCTTTAGTCCCCTCAATGCTTGGTTTTTACTATCTACAACACGTTTTCACAACCTTGCAACATGCACAAACCATAACGATTCTTTGATGAACTTTTGCACTTAGTCAAGGTTCCTCATCTTTTTCATACATCATAGCTAGCGCACCTCTGCCACTAGCTGAATTGTGACAAATGACAACTCTTTCATCTTAAATCTTCTTTATTATTGTTGATTATCACTTTGTAATCATGAGTCCTCTTTGCATAGGGTCTTTGCCTGATTTTTGTTGATTGAATGCTTTTTTTTTTCTCTAGGTTGTATCTACTTGTATTCTCATTTGCCTTCTACTTTTGCTAGATGGATTCCCATCCTTGAATTTTATTTACAGCGTTTTTCTTCTAGTCAAACCACCTGCTTATCCACAGGCAGCTGATTGGCATGTTGCCACACTGAATACATCTTACCCATGATTTTTTATGGCAATTGGAAGCCACAATTTCCTTTGATGGCCTTCAGACTTTGGCATTGCTTTCTGAAGGAAGGGCAACATGGTCCCCAAATTCTTGTGCCCAGGGCATGGCAGCCCCTATATGTTTCCAGTGTCCATGGAAATGGTTATATGTGAACACTACTTGAAGTCTCAATGATATCATTCAAATGAGACACTCAACATTTAGTCTCCTCATCAGCAAATACTGTACATTACATGATCTGTTTGCAGAACCAGTTAACAAGCTGTCAGTAATGGATATTCCTGGACTAGCAAGAACTCTATGAAAGGTGCATTTCAAAATTCCTGAAAACAGAATAGTAGAAATGCTTGCAAGAATGCATCAGTCCAGGACACAAATCTGAAAGAAATCAAAGTTGCCATCATTCGAAGGCAAATCATATAGCTCTCAGAACAGCAACTACCAATTGTAGTAGCTAGCAAAATGCTAAAGAGGCCTGAGGCTCAGCCATAGCCATTGTGAAAATCTTGTCACCACCTGTCGCTTCTAGCATGCTTAAAACCTGGTCACCAGCTCGACAGCCTGCTGCCAATGCCTTGCCCACAGCTAATCCACCTCTGTGATTCCCTGAACAAGAAACATTCACAAAACAGCTAATGATGAGAGGTACATGAAGTTGTCAAGGCCAAATGATCACCAATGCTTGGTTTCAAGATATGAGCATTTCCACCCTAAACCCCAGATGCCACAACTGACCTCCCTGTCCTTGCAATGATGAAGGAACAAGGAATCTCTTATAAATAAGAGCACACAGAGCATCATGCCATGCAACTGATACAGACTTGAAGAAACATTTACTGGTGAATCCACCAGGTTGAAAGAGGTCACTTGCACGTGTAGTTCTTGAAGTGAGAAGCCAAGTAGTTGGACTTTAGTTTTTCAAGGTGGCAGACAAAGATCATTTTTAATGCAAGATCTTTCTTTACTTTTAGCCCATAGTTTTTGTCCTTCAAAATGTGAGAAGAAGAGAAAAATGCATAAAAGACCATACCTGCATACAATAAGCCAGGAAGTTCCATCTCCATCTTCTTTAATGAGTCAAGAAACGAACTGTAGCCAAGACTGTACTGGGGAAAAGCTCTCTCCCAGTAAAGGTGCCTGTCACATAAGGGCCAAATCAGGTTTCAAAACCAGCTCACAACATGAACTCAAATGTGACAAGTGTTCACACAGATCTCAGGATCATACTCAAGGAAGTTTGTGAGGCAGAAGATACCTCTTGACTAAGCATGGAGGAGAAAACCACAACACAACACAGCAAAAGTGCAAAATGGGCTTACTTGATAGAGACAGGGCTGCCATCCACTCCCACAAGCCTTTGCAGGTCCTTCAATGCCACCTCTTGTAACTCCTCTCTGCAAAAGTTGCCAAACCCATCTGTTGGATGCCATTCTAGTCACTTTTTTTCTTGATGGTTTTCACAAACCATCCTTTGAAACTGCTATGTCCAGAATGCAGTCCTTATGTTAACCTCTCTGCTTGTGACAACAGATTGAAACAGACTGGAGTCAGATTCATTGTGATGGTTCAATCTTGCAAATGACCCTTGAAAAACTTCAGAATTTCCTGGTCATGACGAATTCAAGGGTGAGGGATGCTTATATCCAAAAGACTCAGGGAGCAGATATCTTGCTGGAAGCATCACTGGCAGTTCACCCTTTCACCCAAAATTTCACAGTTTCTTTTTTTGAGCGTTCTGCTTTCAGTCATGTTAAGCTTGGAGACTCAAATGGACAGAGTAGGAATATGGTTGCTACATACAGAGGAGCAGCTGCTAGTGCCCTGTTCCGGCTGCCTCCTATGAATGTTGTGAACACCACTTGACCAGCTGGTGCTCTATCTGGAAACATAGACGATGAGAATAGTGTTCCTGCCCAAGACACCCAAGTATTAGTACCTGTACCACCTTGCCCAGGCCTCCCAATGTTACTGCTCATGAGGAGTGAAATTGATTCCTGACTGAATATTATCTTTCAGATGATTGTGCTGGTTAGACCTTACAGCCTGTTCCATAAGGCTGCTAAAATGACTATGATCAAGTTGTGCTACCCTACCATCGCATTTTCCAGCTGAAGTTCCTCAAATGTGTCCTCTCAGTGGCACAAATCCAGAAGCTTGAACCAGTATACACAAGCTCTAGGACCTGAAACCTAAGCTCTAAATTCTTAACCAAACCTAAGCCCAGAAGACTTACCTTACATACAATCAGTGCTAGTATCAGTACCCTTCACCCACTAACATTCCAACCTACATCAGACCATCCAATGCTAGATCTCTTGGACTTTAAAACCTTTCAGTATCCTGGAGATGACATACCTTTCTACAAACAAGAAAGCAGAGATATGGAGGAAAAGAATCTCTACCTAGAGTTTGGAAACCATTAGCTTGCTCCTTGCGGGGAACTAATATCCCAAACCCCTCAAGTGCCTGCTTTACCCGGTCTGTCTCAAATGCCATGACCAGAACTGACATGGGTTGATACACCACCTGCAATATCACCCAAGAGATTCTGCATCCATCCTTAACCATCTCACTGTCCTCATATCCAGCATAGACAGTAAGTAAGCCCTGGATGTTAAGGAGCTAACCTCTGGAAAATAATCAAGAGGGTACTTCTGTCCATCTTTCATAACTCCAAGTTGCTGCATTTCATGAAATGGGGTCTGCAAAAATCATACAACATACAATTATCACCAAACAGAATAATAGGAGTAGAGTTGAGAGCAACAATCAACTCTAGCTGTAAATAGACATAACTCAAGGGTGGTCACTTACTGTCAGGATAACTGCATCAAAATTCTTCTGCTCTTTTTTGGATGAACCTCCCTTGAGATATGAGACAGTCCAATTGTTCCTCAATGGATTGCCCTGCTGATTACTGGCCAGTCCTATTACCACTGAGTTGAGCTGTAAGCTCTCTCCTCCTACCTTTTCAGCCAGTGCTTTAGCCAAAGTCTATACATCCAACTCCACTGTCAGCTTCAACATGGTTGACAAGGGGTGGCATTGGGAGTTTTGCTTCTTGCCATGCACCCTGTAAGTGTAGGTATTATACTTTCCAAAACAGAATCTGCTCAAGCTGACTGAAGTGTTGAAGATCAACCAGATACATTGAACAGAGAACATGCCTGCATGCCACCTCTAAAGGAAAAAGACCCTCGTGAGCGCTTTGAGCTTGCAGCTAGTTGCATGCGCTCATCCTGTATTTTGTTCTCTTTTTGTTTAGCCTCTTTTTTCTTCTTGATGCCCGACTTTATCCCGCCCACAATAAGTGATCCATAGCTGACCAATCAACCAAAACATGAAATAGGAAACTAGAGCAGAGTGAATACCTTACTACAAGATGCTAGAAATTGGGCACACTGACCACCAATACTCAAGGGGTAGGTATAATAGACACACAACCATGCACTTCCACCACACTATGTACCTTCAACTGAGCTGGCACCAGCCTTCAAATCTACATCTAAAGCTGCAGGGTGCAAGAAGCCAGGAAAATCACAAGAATTTCATGTGTTCCTCGCCACAGGTGAGGGAGTCCAGGAAAACTGACCTCTCTTCCAAAGCCCACAGATCTGGAAAAGAGTGATGAACCTGTACATGCACAAGACAAAAATAAGTACAAATGTACAACAATGGTTGTGTCTGGAGTAATCTCTTAGATCCACCAACGATAAGAATTCCACAGAGATTTTACTCCACTCAATTATATGTCCTGTTAGCAGCAAAGACATCCAAGAGTTAAGCAATTGGGCAAATTGACACACCTAGAATGTGAAGAACTTTATCCTTCAAATTACTACCATGTGCAGAACAAATGCTTCAGACAGTTCTCAACACCAGCAAGAAGAAATCCAAGACAGTCACAAACAAGAGAGAACATGCTTTGAAAGCAAGATAGACAGTAGGAACTGATATACCCAAAATGTCCTCAGCTGCAAAGTTGTATATTTAAACGAAACGAAGGAAGCTCTTGCACAATCCCTTATAACAATTCACTATTTCCTACATTGGTTATATACCACAACAATTGATTTTCCAGATGTGGTATGACTGGAGTGGTGATTCAATCTTAATAGAATTAACCAGACATGACCAAATAGGAGAACAGGAGAGAGACCCACAGAAATAGAGTCTGGATCAGCACCACTAGTCCCTGCAACAAAGGGGTCCACCAAATAATCTACTACCTGCAGCAGAAGAAAACACAAAAGTGAAAAAGCATGAAGAGATACAGCAAATGACACTGAAAACAAGAGGGAAAAAAGACCTTGATGGAAACAAGGGTGACAGATCAGCGTTGAGAAGAAACCAATCTGATGGTCACTGTAACATCATCCTTGACATAGTGGACTCCAGGGAAAACTCAGGAAACAAGACTCCAGATAGTCACCATAGCAAGAAGATTTTTTTTAAACTAGGATTTTACAGCAAGATTGAGGAGTGAGTGATTTGAAGATTCACCTCATGACCAAAATGCCGTCCCAGAAAATTTGCAACACTGCAAAACCGCAAAGATTCTGTCAACAGTTCAATTTCACTACCTATAATCTTATTTGGACAATCAGGGTTTAGGGTTTAGGGTTAAGAAACGAGTCTTTCAAACCATGAATAAAGAATCAAACAAGAGGAACCTCTCATCCTGCAGTGCCGTTATGTTTTCACTTGAATCATTTGGCTGAGCAGGCTTTCGCTTCCACAAAAAAGGTTCCAAAAAAATTCGGGCCTGTGTTGCAAACAGGGTCTTTTTAGCAAAACCCAGAGTCAGACAACCCAAATGACAAGCACGTAGTGTCTTCATGCTCTTCCCTCCCAATCAATTTTTTTCTCCAACTTATACATCCTGCATGTATCAGCCAATGGGAGGAATGGACAAGGGCCCAATTCCAGAAAGAGCTCAATGTAGTTTAGCTTCTTCTGCAACATAAAGGACACAGAAAAGGAGAGGACCTTTGACTGAGCAGATAAGAGCTTTGTGCTGAGGATCGCCAGCGGATTTGATGGCAGCTGAAAATACCCAATTTTTCAATGTCAAATTACAGAAAAGAAGATAAAAATTTGAAAGAAATGGACCTGATAGAAACATGAAGACAGCTGTAAAATCTATAACCCACTTCCAAAAGCAACTCAGGAAGGGCATGATAAAATGAAAGAAAAAGGATAAGTCTCTACCATCTCAGGTCTGCCATTCCGCACAATATATCGCTTGTTCTGTAGCACAGGCTACATCAACATAGCAGGACAATCATTAGGAAGAAAGTAAATGCCAGGAGTCACAACACTACCCAGCAACACACTAATGATCATTGGAGAGGCTGATACTATAAATGATGTCAAACTACAACTTACAAAAAGCTACACCCTTGCAGGAGCACTTGTACCAGGAAACCCTCAAGACTCTGAAACCTATAATTGTTACACAAAAACTAGCAGAACTTCATGAAGTGTAACTAAGTCAAGTAAGTGTCTGTAGTGTACAAATTGCTGCTGCTCTCGTAGTTGAAGATCATCAATTAAAAAGGTCACTTCTGGATCATTTTCTGCCTGCCAAATCACATCATAAAAACTTTAAATTCCATAGATTCTGTGAAACTCTGCTTGTGATTCACAAGCAGAGTCATTTTAGAAGTCCTAAAGAAAGAAAGTAGTGACATAAAAGTTACCAGCAAGAGCATGAGCTCCCCTGTATAATATAGGTGCAAAAGTGGGCACAGCAGATTCAAAAGGGGGATTCAAACTGTGAACAACAGCACATTCAAAAATATATGTCTCACTGGATGCAAAATTCATGAACACAGGTGCAGTATAGATGTACCATAGTGTTGGGACCTTTTTCCCAGATGAGTCCATTCTGTGAAAAGCTTTGAATTTTCCCACCAACTGCATTTTGTGTCTCAAAGACAGTCACTGCCACGCCTGCAGCCTTTAATCGATAGGCTGCCGCCAGCCCACTGGATTCAAACCTCAAATTTGTGAGTTGCCTCAGTTGGAGGATCCATATGAAAGACATTATGGGCTGTTGATAAAATGGCAGAGTCTTGGAGAGAAGACAATATTTATTTAAACAGCAAAGATGGAATCTTCATTCTTGCAGGGTTTTAGCTCATTATACTACTTTGTTAGCCTACATTACCTTGCACCAGCTCCAACAACTGCAACTGATCCAAGAGAGTGTTCTGCATGCCACAACCACAGAGCACAATGTGGGCATTGTGACCAGGAATTTTCAATCTTCTAACATGCATATCTGGCTAGTCTTGTGTATGCTACTTCCATTGCTATTTCCACATAGTTTTCTGCACCACACTTACTGTGACCAATGGACATGTCACTCCACTGTCATTGTGACCCATAAACCCTAAAACCCTTGACCAGAATCCAGTGCAAAAGGCCAAATCCGCAAACTTCCACTTCTGACATCCTCCACAGCATAAGATCACAGTGTTTACACTGGCAGGATGAACAGTCACATAGTATTTATGCAAAAAGAACTCATTTAATCTTTGAACAAAAAATCAATGAAACATTTTTATTGGAAAATATGTACCTCCCAATAAGAAAACAAACCATTGAATAGAGGGATTACATTTTCTACTGCAAGTTCCAGGTATTCCAAGTAGAACCTTTTGCAAAAACCAAGTGCTCAACAGTACTCAGTTTGAGAATGTGGAGAACCTAAGAAAAACCTAGACTAAAAAGGTCTTCAAATCACCTTTCATGTCTCATGATCAATTTCCAAAGAAAACAATAAACTACAGCTGAAATTTTCTAGAAGGAAGGAAAATTTGGAAGACCCATCAGAAACACACGATGTGCGAATAGCTTTCCGGGAATTTTCCCGGTTTCTCTGTGGCTTCATTTCCTCAAAGCACAAAAACTTATCCCCTTTACATGTGTACAAAAATTGAAAACAGGTATGGAAAGAGACACAATAAAAAATTCAAATATGATGAAAATGCCCCCAAAAATTCAACCTTAGCAGATACCCAAAATCACTGGATAAAGAAAATTTCCCACAGCACACACAACAAGTACACAACAAGTGTTAACTGCGACTTCCAACGCCTCTCCCAGTTGTAGAATGATAGAAAACATGTCATAGACCATGAAATCAAACAGGAATCTTTTGATGAGCATTGCATTCTCTCGATTGGAAGAGAAAAAAAGAGATCCAGGGTGCCTACTTCGGTGTTTAGGGTCGGTAGTTTCCGCCATAGCTGAGAAGATTTGAGCTCGAACAACTCATCGCGCTTTCTCTCTTCTCCGTCTCTCTCTTCGTCTCCAAAGCCCCCACATTGAAGTCCGGAGCGGGGTCCTAAATGGGGGCCTCAATGAGGTCTAGATTGAGGTCCTAAATATGGGCCCCAACGAGGTCTAGATTCAGGTCCTAACTGAGTACCTCAATGAAGCCTCCATACGGCCTAATACCGTATGTATATACACGTTTCAACTGATTTGATACGAAAAGCTTTCGCCAAATATTTTGCCAGATTTTATGATAAATCGTTTTAATTAGTTGTGTCTTTGTTTTCAATGAAGGACTTGATGTGCATTGTTTTAGGGCTGGTGTTTTATTTTTGGCGAATTTTTGCATCCTGGCAACAAAAGAACAAAGTCATTGCAACTCATCCAAAGCCTCTTTTTGGGGGAAAAATAAAATTGCTCAAAGTCATCACATTATGAGGAAAAAAATTTGAAATCACCGGGTTTAGACAAAAGGTTCCAACATGTTGCCAAAACATAGCAGGATTTTTAAACTTTTCTACTTTCCTCTCTAACCTGTCTCTCAATTTGGTTAAGTTCTCTGGGGGATGGTCGCCAGACCACGAACCTCACAAAATCGGAAAAAAAACACACTTTTCAATTCTGATCCATTGGAGTGGAAGGATCAACCACGAACCTCACAAAATTCAAAAAAAAAACACACTTTTTAATACTGATCCATTGGAGTGGAAGGATCAACATTTGAATATAGTGAATACTAGTGTGGCCTGTGCCGTTGGCCCAGTACAAAATAGGGAAACTCAGCATGTGAACATTGTTTTGCAATGTATGTATCAATTTTTTGAACAGCCAAATATGAAAGGAAATCATGCTTGAATCGAATGGCAAGACACAAATGTTACCACGTTCTCAACTGGTTTTTCCTTCCAAAACTTGGTTTTTTGGTATTTATTTGAATTTTCAGCATCTGAATTCACTTAAAAATCAATATCTCTCACATTCTTAATCCAAATCTTACCAAATAAATTCCATTAAATCCTGCTCATCAAGATCTTTCCAACAACACCAAAGCCACATTCCAATCCTCTGAAATTTTCAGCTACAATTCAATTTAATTTTCAGTGAAGAAATCATTCAATAGTCAAGAACTTTTGCACCACAAGTCCAAACGTCATGGAACCAAGCCCATTCTCATCATCAAGAGCTTTCCAAAGACACCAAGAACACAATCTGAAGCATCTCAGTACAGTGAATCTCATAACTACAAAAACAAAACACAGCATCACAAACACGCTGGCCCTGTCAATAAATAAGATGTTGTACATCAACCTACTGTGTCCGGACTCTCAACACCAAAAAACATCTGTTCCAATTTAAACAGTCTAAACACTTTCACCAAACAGGGCCAGGGGCAACGATATTGTGTTTAGATTCATTATAGAGTATAATAGCTTAGGGATTTTGGCCCCTAACTAGTACACCTATTTTTATATGAGGATTTTTGAAAGATGATATTTTGGCTCGTGTTGAAACTTGAGATCAGTTATATAGAGTTATAAAATCCTGAAGGATTTTGGGTTTTTTTAGAGGATTTTTTGAAGAATATATTTTCGCATGGTGAAATGTTTGAGGTTTTATAATTCTTCTTTTGCCTTAAGATACCTTTTAATGTAAATCGCAAGGCCACAATGTGACACACCCCTTGTTTTCCTTGAAATCAGCTTCATCCAATACCAGCTCGTGTAAAATGCATTAGAACTTTTGGAAAAGTTGACAACTAATCAAAATGAAGCTAGTTAGGAATATATAGGGTTCCATGCCGCAAGTTACTTAATTTACTCAATTTCATCTACTCTCCAACTTTTTCCAATTTTCAGAAATAACTTCACATTCATCATCATTGTCCAACTTTCCGAAATTGAAACAATCAAGTGGTTGTTAAAAAAGTGACACAAGAAACAAAAACCATTTCTGGAAATACCACTATTGCACCATAAACAGGGTTTTTCTGTTCAATTTGACTAGGTTCCTCCTTACAACTACTTGGGTTTAGAACAAGTTGCCCACATAGCAACATAGTCATAAAGTTGTAGAAATTATTCATAACATAGTCGTTGAGAAATATGAAATCTTGGCAAAATTGTTGAGGCAAATTATTTTTTAATTGCAAGCAGAAGTCATTGCACAAATTTTGAAAATAAACTGGTCGTGCATTTACAATATTTAGAGGTCCAACCATCCAAACTCAGATCTAATTGATGTTTGTCATCGCTCATCATCGAAAGGACTGTATACAGTATACAACCCATTTTACTGCTGCAACAGCTCATTGCCCGGACATATTGCCAGGTTTTGACTTTATCTTCTCGTATGCGTCTATGAGTACGTTGCGGTCAGCTATAGTATTTGTTAGTCCAACAAATTTGTCATTACCCGATGGTTCCAACTTGGCTAGTTTTTCTAAACTCACACCACTAGTGTGAGTGTTCGGCAACTTTAGCTCGTATTTCTAGCATGGAGAGAGGCCCAACTACATTGTAGAAGGTCATTGCCTCCTGCTCTTATGTTGTCCCCCGGGCGTAAAGTGCAAAATTTCAACCAAGCGTCCTTATGGTTATCATCCTTTTCGTCTCGTTCGATTTCAATTCTACCCTCCCGGTTTTTGGGCGCGCTTGTGTGTGGTGGCCGTCCTTGCGGTTTGTTCGCGTGTGTGGTGGCCGTCCTTGCGATTTGTTCGCTCGATAGAGGTTCCTTTTTCCCTTGGCTACTGGTGGTCTTCGTGTATTGAGCGTACGCAATTGCAATAGGGCTGCTCACTCTGGAGTCCCCGCTCCTTAGCTTAGGAAGGTTACCGGTACTGAGGTTCGTCAAACTGCACTCCTAAAATCTTACCTCGACAAAAGACATCGCGAACCCTACTCTCCTAAAGGTCTTCAGGTGCGCCACGGCGGGTTTATCGCCTAAAACCTCGGCGCAAGGGCAACTGCCAGTGGAGATCCTCTCCAGGGGTGCTCAGTATATGATCCTGCACAGTAAATCCAACACACGCTTTTGGATAAGGAAGGAGAGGGGAGGACAAAGAAGTTCTGCCTTTCTGTGCAGGAGAGATGCTACTGACTGCAATGCCACATGAACATGCGGTCGCATGCTAACACTCGCATCTAGCAGCACCACCAACGTCTCCTGCCACCGCACAACCGAATCAAATTGATAAACAGGAGATTGCAGGGTGTG
>Ga0209208_10010571_pt1 | contig 11962 bp, 23 predicted proteins | sample S1TSphfallax_3_FD_187694 | JGI IMG/M metagenome (GOLD analysis project Ga0209208, IMG submission 187694) | Host-associated microbial communities from peat moss isolated from Minnesota, USA - S1T2_Fd - Sphagnum fallax MG (SPAdes) (version 2) | ecosystem: Host-associated > Plants > Peat moss >...
CCAACCCAATGTAGTATAAGTAGAAAGAGGGAGGTAGGTAGGAAATTTCCGAAATGTGGGACAATGAAGGAAATCTAAAATTTATATACAACTAAGTGGGCCTAGTTGGGTCCAATACAAGGTTCACCCCAAAACGTTTTAAAAGCCTCATCCACCAATTGCTACATCATTGATTGGCAATGTTGGTTCAATCCATCCCTTTTTCATATGGTTTTCTTGTTTTGGTACATAAACAACACAAGTATTTTTGTTCATAAACTACTATTAAGTATACGCTCATGTCTCTTTGTCCATAACTTGTCATAGTTATGGGTGCGGGGGTTGTAGGGTTTGATTCTATGTCCATCCACTATTTTCCCTACTATCCACTCATTGCATATCATATATGTGGGATCCCTTCCTAATATGGCATTTTGAATTTTAAAAATGAATACTAACCTATGCTTCAAATTTTGACTTTTTGTCCCAAAATTTTTGAACATGTAAAAATGTAACAGAATGTACTAAAGGAGGCAGAGGCCTTGAACTATTGCCTAGTAACTAGTCCAAGCTAGCTACCATCCAATTTCATGTACTACTCCATGGTTTGTGAAAATTCTTTATGGTTGTATGATTGTTGAATTGTTTTTACAAAATTTGTGCAATTAACATGAATGGATTGATACTAATGTGAGATGAATTGATCATTCTATATATAGGAATGCCATGAGTAGAGGGATTCTTTAGTTTGAAACTTTGGAGCCAAGAGGATTGTGGTTGGGAATGCACTTTCATAGATTGTGCGCTTGATAATAGGTCAAAATAGATTACAAACATAGATGAAAGTTGTCCACTTTTTGGATGGTCTTCCTTAATTCCAAAATAAATATTATACACAATGTTATGTATCATAATACATATGTAATAACTTATAGATGGATGCAATTCAAAAATGGATGAATGACAACCAAATGGATTAAAAAAGGTAAATGCATGAACATAAAAAAATCCATTGAGAATCATAATGATGAATCAAAATAGAAACAACAATTTTGATTCACTCATTAATTGATTTGTATAATCTTTGAACCATTGCCATTAATACATAATGTGTACAAGACAATATTCTAATGTCCTAGAGATTTTTGGGTTGTCTACATCTCACATGTTAAAATGTTGTGGCATTCCAAATAAAGATTTTATTTATTGTGTTTTTAAACTCATTTAAAATTAGTCCAATGAATAATGAATTATATATGAAAATTGGACTGATCCTTTGATTGGCTCAAGAGTGCAATTCATGTGTCAAAAAAAGCAACTTAATTAGTTGCACATTTAGGCTTAACAAAAAGAAAAGGGGTGCATTGTCGTTGATGGTAAATTTGTTTTAAATTTGTTTTCTCATCTTAACTAATGTGGTATGTGTCACTAACCCAAATGTGAACAAAGTTTGAAACATAATTTTCTTTCATGTCATGATTTTTTTTGAATTTGATCTTTTTTAAAACAACAAATCATTTTAAGGAAGATTTTGTTTTGAACCAATATTTTTGACATTTAAAAAAAAATCTATTTTTTAAAATTTTGATTTTAATTTTCCCAATACTAAATTTCTAAATCTTATTTTGTGACTTCTAATCATTTTTTGCTTTGTATGATACAAAGAAATTAGTTTGTTCAATTTGAAATCCAAATTCTCAATAACATAAATCTAATGTAACCTATGTCATTGGTCCAAGTGTGTTCACATGCTTATCCTTCCAAAATAGTTCCAAACACTATTACATAATCCATCCTATTTCATTAGCCTAAATCACAATGCTATTTATTTTGTGAAAAAAATTGACCACATCCTTTCCCCATTCCACCATGCCTATTGCATAATCACACCATGCAATCATTTTGGCCCACTTTAGGTGGAGTTCTTTACTACTAAAGAATTTTTTCACTTTCATCCACTATAACAAAATGTGTCCATATACGCCAGATGATTTCACGCTCACCAATGATTTGGACAACTTTGATAAGCTTAACGCCATTAAATGCCGGTTAATAGCACTCGAGTTGGGTTCACAAATCATAATATTAGTGATGGTTTGGAATCAGGGGTTTGGTAGGTCAAGTGAATTCCAAATGGCAACAAAGTGTTAGTAGATGGCAAGAAAGCTAGGAAGCATCCAACAACCAGCCATAGCTATGTAGCTACCAATGTTTTAGGGAGATGATAGGGAAGTATAATTTGGAAATAGACAATAACTGATTGAAGCTTCAATTGGCTAGTTGCTTGTTTATGGTAGTGCATGGGTCAGTTTGACACCTTGGAAACTGAAATAAGGCAATAGTTTTACAATGATCATAATCAAAGGTTTCCACAGGTCATTATTCTGATCTGTCAAGTCTAATGAATCAAAGGGCTAGTTGATAAACATCACAACCCACTCTTGAATGAAAATGCTAGACATTGTCCCAGAAAGACCCATCACAAAAAATCATCACATGCATTTCCTGCAATTTGAGCTCATGGAAACTGTAAATGTATGTGCAGACTTAAATTGAAAAGCAATCTGGTGTGAATTCATTGCAAAGTAACTGGTCAATCTTGATAAGTAAAATCCTTATCTATTTGGAATTAATGTGAAGTGCTTGGTGATATTCAAGCAGAAATGACCCTGATAACATTTCAGGGTTCTCCTTACATCACCAGCCCACACTACTAGCTGGAATTAATGAGGCACATACCTTGCAAGAAATCAAAAGGGCTATTAATAAGGGGAGAGAAGAAATGAGTGTAACCAGTGGACAAATTTGAACACACAGGCTATGGTTAGACACTCACATCCAGGAGTATGTTGGATGGGTTCATCCTTCATGATGTTTGAACCTAAGGTTGTTTGAACATTGTCACTTAAACAGAGCTTTGTGTGCAAAGTGTTTTGCCACTTTCAAGGCTTCATCTATGCCAGCAGCATTCTCACCCTGTACACCCATCAACCCCACAGGTGGCAGATGCTCAATACACAATCAATACCCAAGTTTCTAGTTCATGAACACCTTGTTAGTGGTTTGGGATTCATATCCAGCAGGTGTGTAGTATATTATCAGCCAAGATAGTCAGCCTGTGGGGTAAGCTGGGACAACCAGTCATCAAAGTCTTTAAACCCAGGGCCTTCCAAGAACTTGAAAGAGGATCTGAGAAACCATGGTGTTGGCTTTATGAACGTGATGAAAACTCCCCATTCACATGGAGGCATCAGCCCTTATGTGCTGTTCTTTAGGTGAAGAAGTCACACTTATTGGAGAGATGGGTGGGGCCTTTACAGATTTAGGTTGACATTAGTTCTTTGATACAATTCTTCTGCTACTTACTAAGCCAATTTCCTTCTCCATGATGATAAGATCAGTACATAACAGTGCAACACTCAAGGAGATATGAGTGAGCCAGAGATACCTGTCCCTGTGCAAGACCTCCTTTACCGCCTCCACCTTTCCCATTGACAGGTTCCAAGGCCTTCCGTAGCCATTCTACCACCATCAAGCCTTGTTCAGCTGCCACCTTAGGCACACCAGCATAGACCAACACTTTGTTCTTGTTCTCATCTACGCTGAACACCATTACTGACAGATCCTGTTAACACCCACATGTGGAAGGCTATATTAGAATTTTTTTTGGCATCTTGAGAGAAAATAAGTAAGACAGATATAAGTCAATCATCCTCTTGGGTGCAACTTAATCCTTGGCAGGACTACTAGCACACCCATCTCTACAATAACATATTTTACCAGTGAAGGAAGAATTCAGGGATTGAAAAGAGCAACTGTCATAATAACTCTATTTGACCTCATAGCACATTCTAAACCCTCAGATATTATGAAGGAAAACATCTAGTATACTGAAGACACACAACTGGCAGTTGAGAAAGATGAGGACTTCAAAACCTTATGCTTGTCCATGACCATGGTGACAGCCTCTCGAACTGCCTTATTGTCCAAGCCCACATCAATCCGAAGAACACAATAAACCTCACTTTGTGCAACTGCTTTGTCAGCGAAGCTCACAGCACCTGCCAAAGCCATTTGCAAGTTGGAGTCTGCAGCCTCCTTCTGTGCCTTTCTTATGCGATCCTGCCATAAATAGGTTCAAGCAAACCAAAATGTCAGTTGCAAACTTTCAAGCAGCCTGAAGTATGTATTCACAATCACCAGATCCACTGCGAAGAGAAGATTACACCTATCAAATCTGACAAACCTCTGCCATAATCATGACATCTAACTGAAGAAATTAAAAGATGTGCAACAGGTACTTCAGCTTTGGCCCTTTCAGTGAGGAATGGCAAATTAACCTAAAAGGTCAGTAGATGGAGGCTGCATGAATCAAACTCATGCAATAAACAAGGAAAGAAATAATCATGAACTTAAAAAAGCACCTGAAGATCATTGAGGCCAACGCGATATTCTGCCTTCTTGGCTGCAGGGAACACAGATGTGTCCAACTGACTCCTCAGTGATGCAACTTCCTATCACAGTTAAAACCCCACCTGTTTTAAGATAAAAGGAACTCCATGCAACACACCCTATCATTTGATACAGGCTGCAAATGACCAGGATTCAGGGTCTAGGGACTGTTAAAAGAATGTCAACAAGCGAAGGGGTGCCAAGATGGCAGCTGTTTCAAAAGTACAAATCAGCCTGCCTACACACAAGGATCTAAGACATTTGAAAGGTTCCCAATATAGTGATGGCCTCAATTCCATTTCCACCTGTACTCAACACTACTGATAACACATTCAAAGTTCACACATTGCAAATTGTTTTGGCAATATTTATGACTAGAAATGAACTGCTGCAATGTCTCCTGTAACACAGGTGGACCAGGTTATATGACTTCAAAACCAATTTCAGTTCTAGTTCTAAAATAGAGAGTATCTCTGCAGAAGGATCTCTCTCAGAATGATACAGTAATAAATCACTGCTGACCTTTTCAAGTGCTGGACCATGCAACTTGGAGGCATTCTGAATGTAGGAGCTGAATAAATCACTCTGCCGAATTGCCTCTTTGGCTGCATCTGTGGTGAGAGCTGTCACACGCCGCACTCCCTTTGCAATTCCCTCCTCCGATACTAATACAAAAGCTCCAGCTTCCTTTGTGTTGGAGATATGGGTTCCTGATTAACACACACATCAAAAGACATCAACACTTGAGACTCCAGGAAATAACTGTGAGCACAAGGAGAAAGTTCAGTGCATCCACTATGAGCTGTGAAAGCCATAACATGACCTAGAAGTAGAAACACTACAGAGAAAGAGATGACATGTGCTCCAGCAGGCATAATTGAGAGCCACTTCCCCAGGCAGGTGTTCAGCTGTACATTATTTTGACCCTGAAAAGAAATCATAAAATGTAACTTGGAGAGTACACTACCTCCACAAAATTCAGTTGAGAGAAAGGCCCACTTTGGATTCTCAGGATCTGAAAGTAATTCCTCCACTGGTCTTCCAACACTAACCACACGCACAGGATCTGGGTACACCTGTACCATGACCCATACATCAGAATTTTTTCAGTAAAGAACCCCACCCAATAAACATGACCATCATGTGCCAGTAATAAAAGGTGGCATCAAATCCCAATTTCTTACCAACCAGATATAGCAGTCAGGGAAGCTACTAAAATTTCCTGTCTTTCATACTAAGCACATGAGCTTTGGTATTTCGACTGTCCAAAGCCCTGGAAAAATGTGAAAGTGGAGCACCTCGCCAAACACAGCACGCAGGCCCATGATGCGCTTGGCCTCTGCAAGGCTGGCTTCCTTGGCATACACAGGCAGCTCATCACGAATTTGTTGAGAGACTATTGCTTCTATCCTCCCCAAATCTTTTGGATCAATTGGTTTACCTGCACAGATTACAAGACAAGAGTTAGGATTCAGCTTGTAATACCAAAACACTTTACATCCTGGTTGTCCATAGAATGTGCTCCATGGGATTTGCCTTCATAGAGGCAGCAGTGTCAACAGGGCAGTACCATGAGAGAAATCAAAGCGCAGCTTTTCTGGAGCCACCAATGAGCCCTTTTGGTCAATATGATCCCCAAGCACGTCCTGTCATCCAGATTCAATTCCAATCTTAATACTCCTCAAGTCAATAATCAAATAGTTATGCACCGACAACAAGAATAGTTGGTGATACTGCTGACCAAAGGTTTGAATTTTGTGATAAACAAAGGAAAAAACTGCAGGATGTTAGACTCACCCAAAATGAGTGAGAGACATGGGTGGATCAGCATACCTTGAGAGCATAGTTGAGAAGATGAGTGCATGTGTGATTGGGAGCGACTAGTGCACGTCTCAAATAATCAACCTATAATTACCCATCAGACAATGACACAACAGGTATCATCATACGTATAATAACAATCTCAGACTCTGAGGGATTTAAGGTTGAAGTGACAAAGAACAACTGCATTTGGAAAAGACCTGCAAACCAACCAGAGTTCATACCTTAGCTATGATTTTATCTCCAACTGCTAGCTTTCCATTTGGAGTTGTCATGGAGCCAATATGAAGCACATACCCACCATATACTTGCACCTCCCTCACTTCTAATGAACCACTAGGGCCCTCCAACACTCCTGTATCATAAATCTGTATAAAGCTTATGTTAGCACTCTCTTTTGGTTGTGAAATGTAAGGAAACAACCTCAATGTGCTGCTTGCCACTTGGCACACACATGCCCTTCACAATACTCCCAACCAATCAGCAGCACTTTCCAAATAACACAAATAACGTGCTTCTGCCGACTGAGATTCAAAATTTGGGAACTAACCTGGCCTCCTTGCTCAGCATAGAAGCTGGTGCTGTCTAAAACTACACCCACATCGTGTTCTGATGTCGTATCCAGAAATCCAGCTGCACTAAATATTGCTTTCACATTGGCAGGGTGGTCCTGTGTCCATATCAGTACAAAAAGCTCCAAAATCAGATAAATAAAAATATCTTACAATTACTATAATCAATTTATGAGTGTCCTGTATAAACCCAATCACCACCTATGCTACTGTGACAGAGAGTCCCTACTAAACTCTTCACATATGCCATCTGTTATGCTGACAACATATAAAAAACATCATAAGGCAGAGAATACCTGATGCCATGTGTACTTGGCTTTGTCCTCTGTTGGTAGAATCCTGCGCTTTTGTAGCTCAGCAGTTGCCTCTGCTTCCATAACTAATGGTTTTCCACCTACCTGTCCAATACAGCCTCATGAGGTTTTTGTTGTTTAAGAATTCACAATTACAGAAAACCTTGTCCAATCCTTAGCTGGGTTGAAGATCAAAACCAAGACCAACATGTAGACTATTCACCCCATCCTGATCTCTGCGTAATACATTCTGTACAAGGGACTCAACTAAAACATGAGAAAGAGTCCTGCCTTTCCACGGGCACTTCTTGCTTTCTCTCTTGCCTCCTCCATGGTTTGGTTGAACCCTTCCTTGTCAACTTTCAAGCCCCTTTCTTCTGCCATCAGCTGCAGACAAACCAAAGAGTGTACAAAAGAGTAAATATAAGATGCCACAGAGCCTCACAATTTAGCACTGATAATAAAATTTACTTGACCATCAAAAGGGGCTCAATGCAAATTTGGATGCAAAGCATCTGGAGGTGTACAAAATCACGTTGCAGCTTAGTTCCTGTAACTACATTGCAAAGATGCAGTGATAAAGTAGGACAGCATGTAGTAGAAGGCTGACTGTCAACATTAAGCACACTCAGACAAGAGAGAGACCTCTGTCAGATCAATGGGAAAACCAAAGGTATCCCACAAAATGAAGGCATCCTGCAACCAACCAAACAATCAAGTTCATGTAAGCTCAGTGAATTCTCTTTACACACATCTGCGATCAAATTACTAATCTTGAATGTGAATGAAATCAAGTCATCCCCAAAAGCCAGATTTTCACCTAGTACAATCTGCATAAAGAAGAAAACAAGTGGCAGCTCCCTGTTAAGACATACCTGTGCACCCAGCACACCATCCTTCACCTCTGCAGCAGCCTTCTTGAACCTCTCAATGCCCTGCACAAAAAATCAGCAAAATGAAGGGACACTTATTGGCACCCCAAGACAGAACTCACCATGCGACTGCAGGGCTATGCACTAAGCTTTGCACTAAAAATGGCAAATCAGGATATAAGGAACGGATAGTAGTAAATTGATGAGGAATCTCCCCATGAGTCTGAGCCAACACACCATCATAGAAGATTGATAACACAGGGTCTCTTAAGTTGCTTGTACTCTCTACAGGCTACACCATATTTTATTACCTTTACAAGGGTTCGGCTGAAGCTGGACTCCTCTTCAGCAATGATTTCCTCAATTTTTGCTTGGTTTCTCCTCAATTCAGGGAAGACATCACCCATCAATCTTACGACCACATCCACCAGCCTGTCTCACACATTTGAACCATGGCAACATCTGATGAGTTACTCATTGGGACAATCATAAGTTCAATTCCTCAGTCCAACCAAAAAATCCAATACTAGTGACCTGCAGACAGATCTGCAAAACGGCCTCCCTAGACCAGGATGAAAAAATTGGTGTGAAAAACATTGATGTCTCCATTGCATAACACCAAATATTGTTACTCGACAATACATACCCACTGAAAAACCCATCTGGAGCCTTTAACACCTCCCTTCCATAGCGCACTCCTCTTCTTAGTATCCTACGAAGCACATATTCTCGGCCTTCATTACCTGCATTGAATCAATACAGAAAGTCACAGTTATCACCTCTAAAACCTGAACTTGAATGTGAAGAAGACAAGGGTTACAATTGAGGAAACCAAGCACAACTAGGGGACCCTTAATCTACACAAAGCAGAGGCAACTTCTATGGCAAGTATATAAAAACAAAAGTTAGAAAAGCATTAGCAGTAAACCTGGTCGAGAGCCATCAGCAATTGCAAATGAGAGTGTTCGAATGTGATCAGCCACGACCCGGTATGCCATGTCTACATTATCTGTATCATCCTGTCCCACAAGCCCTGTATAGGGTCGTGCCCCTGTTGACTGTAGTATAATCACAGACAAAATTCCATCAGCAATTCCACAACTTCAAGTAAACAAAACCCCAAGTGTTACACACTCCTAAGAATCTGTGCAACATGGACTACATTTACACCATTTTGAAGACACCATCGCTACAATCAACAGACTCTGGACAGAGACATTCAAATGGAAAAATGACCAGTTGAACATCCCATAGTCTCATGTGCTTATACACTAGATCTTTAGAAGATGGGACTGAAACCTTGTACCTTTTGAATTGCATCAAAAATAGGCATGAAGATATCAGTGTCATAATTGCTCATTTTCTGCTGAAGAACTGAAGTGACACGCTCAAAGCCCATGCCTGTATCTACATGCTTTGCTGGTAAGGGCTTCAGTGTTCCATCTGCCTCCCTGTTGAACTGTAACACAGGAAAACCGAATATCTCTGACAACAGCTTTGACACAACACTATGAACATATGTAGATTAGCCACAGAATTAAGTGATGGACAAAGAGAACGGCATGAGTGCAAAAATAAAAGGTGGAACAAAGGATTTGATTTCCAACATACCTGAATGAAGACAAGGTTCCAAATCTCAATACATGTTGGATCATCATTATTAACCAGTTCACTGGCATCCCGACCACCTAATCTGTCAAAGTGGATTTCTGAGCATGGCCCACATGGACCTGTGTCACCCATCTCCCAGAAATTGTCCTGCATCACAAATTGAAGTCCTTTAAGCATTGTCCAAACTTCCAAGACACACATGGAAACAAGGGGAGGCCAAAAAAGCCATAGAAAGCAGCATTCCCCACTTTAACATATCATATAAGGCAGACTCAATCCAAACCCAGCATATGTATGGCATAGCAGATCTACAGAAGTACTGACCTTGCATCCAAATGGTAGGACATGTTCCACAGGTAGAAAATTTCTCCAGATGTCTCTTGCTTCTAGGTCCTCTTCCAGGCCTAGTTTCTTGTCTCCTCCAAAATATGTGGCATACAACCGGTCCGTCGGTAACCTATAAACCTGCAAACACACATTAAAAAAACTTGATATTTGCCAAAGAATATGCAAATAATACAAAAAAAAGAAGAACATAAAAAGGATAAAACCAAAAAAGAAACCACAGAGAAAGATGAAGGGGAAAAGAATCAACATGGAGAGAATGACCTTTCAAGAACACTCTCTATAACAAGATGATCAAAGATAGGCATCTCCATGTATGACAAAGACTGGTATGGGGAACAAATCACAAGAGGACAAAGTGCAAGTAAAACTTGGATGCCACTGAGGGTTTTATCAGGGAGGAAACCTCTGTCAACAGCTCCCAAGCCCATGTAATGGCCTCTTTCTTAAAGTAATCACCAAAAGACCAATTGCCGAGCATCTCAAAGAATGTGTGATGATATGTGTCCTTGCCCACATCGTCAAGGTCATTATGCTTGCCTCCAGCACGGATACATTTCTGTGTGTCGCATGCCCTCTTCAGCTGCCCCAGCTTGCTCCTTGGGTCGACAGTTCCCAAGAATATGGACTTGAATTGGTTCATACCTAAGACACACAGTAACACAACTTTGTCAAACACTCTCTAGCGTTCTGCAAAGGCCACTTGTAGTAGTAGACTGTTCTAGGATCAGTCTGATCCAGGAACCCTATGTTTCCAGTGAACTGAAAATCGCAGTTCACAAACAAACAGAGAAGAAACCATATAACACCCATGTGACAGAATCTCACAAAAGAGACATCAAAAGCCCCTGCAAACAAAATCTGTTTTGCATAATCCTGCTTGCACAATTTTCTACTTGCTGAAACCAGATGGTGCAAAAACCCTCAAAGCTGTATTCCGTCTGTAAACTCTTAGTAGATGCACTAAAACCCTAAACCCTAAACTTGGAGAAATCACTGAAAACTTTCTTGCTTGACAGACTAAAAACCATACAAGAAACTCAACATCCTCACACACATCCGGGTTCCATAAATGCTCTTATTTTCACCCAAATCTTATATTCAAAAAACGTCAAACATCGATCCTGGGCATCATCCTATTGCTCAATACTCGTCGAATGTATGAATATTACTACACCACACAAACAACAGCAAACACAAGAAATCATACCCCAAAAAAAAAGATCCGACGTTAATGAAAAATCAATACAAAGAAGACAAGACTGGAAAAGTGGCAAGCCCAAAACCGGGGGAATGCAAGAAGAAGAGGAAGGTGGAAAACAGTACGTTACCAGCATTTGCAAAGAGTAAAGTAGGATCATCGTGTGGAACAACAGGGCTAGAGGCCACCACGGTATGATCCTTGGAATCAAAGAAGGAGCAAAACGTTTCCCGCACCCGCACCGCTGTCCATTCTTCCTCTCCCTGCGTCATCCTGGAAAGAAAGAAAGGAAGAAAGAAAACTTAAACCCAAACCCAGCCCCCCTATCCCCCACCCCAAAAAAAAAAAAAAAAAAAAAAAACACAACACAACACAACCCAACACAACACAACACAACACAAGGAGAAAGATTCAGACCACAAAAAAACCCAAAAAAGACAAGAAACAAAACAGCTAATCTCCGAGGAGAGATGAGAAGAGAGAGATCGCAGCGCAAGTGCGCGGCGCGCATGCAGTAGTAATAAGAAGAAGCAGACCTTGAAGCGCAACCCAAAAGGAAGAAAAGAAAAAAAGGTAGATTTGTGGATATCATGAAATATTCCTTTGGATATGGCAAAAAACAACAAGAAATAACAAAAAATTTAAATCGCTCAAAACTCGGAGATGAATTTATTTTTGAATATGAAAAAATTCTGAAAAAATTCACTGGCACAAACAAACCATGTCTTAATCAAACTTTTGTATGTGAATAATAAGATTTTTTTTTGAAAAAAACCTTAAATTTATTTCAAAATAAAATATGATTTTTTTTTAATA
>Ga0209208_10010572_pt1 | contig 11961 bp, 13 predicted proteins | sample S1TSphfallax_3_FD_187694 | JGI IMG/M metagenome (GOLD analysis project Ga0209208, IMG submission 187694) | Host-associated microbial communities from peat moss isolated from Minnesota, USA - S1T2_Fd - Sphagnum fallax MG (SPAdes) (version 2) | ecosystem: Host-associated > Plants > Peat moss >...
CATGACTTGTTTGAAACTCAACTCAAATTGTTGTCTTTGTTCTTGTTCCTCCACATCCTACCCTTCCTCCCACAATAATACTCCCCATCACCCACCAGACCCTGCATGAGATTCCCATGTTGTCATCCACCTCTTCTTGTATAGCTGCTCTACAACCACAATATTGTGAAACAACAACAAAAAGACACCACAAATGGCACTAATATCCACACAGTCACGGTCGGAACTCAGAAGAAGAAGAAGCAATATTCCCACATTCGACACCAGCAGACAACAAGATGATGGTCTTGAGCTTGTAGGTGTGGTAGACAGCTGAGTCAAAGATGCAAAACTAAAAAGAGAATCCATGACAAAAAGGAAAGACATAGGTAGAGACAATCACACTTGAATATGAAACAAATGAAACAAACTCCCTCTCTTTTCTCTCTCTCTCTCTCTCTATGTTTGGTATTACCAGCCACCAAAGACTTGAGTCTTTCTTTGAGCAGAGAGGTCAAAAGTACAAAGAAGGGGAATATAGAGAAAAACTGTTTCAGAAGCAAGAAACAATCACATTGAGTTAGTTGGTAAAGAGAATTGAGTAAGCTACTGAATGAGGAGCAGCAGGTGTACCTAACTCTCCCCCCACCACCCCCCCCCCCATGTGCAACAACAAATGAAGCAATCAAATGAAAGAAAATCATCATAACTGAAATGCACGTATTCATATATCACACCATGATGATGAACATGCTTTGTCTTGTTGCCTTTGTCAACAACAACAACACTGGAACCACCCACCACCCACCACCACCACCACCTTTTACCCTCAGACTCCCATTTTCTCCAACCACCCAACAACAACAACAACAACAACAACAACAAACCAAGGTGCCAAGAATCAGTTGTACATCCATCCCCCTTCAATGGTATATACCTACTTACTACTTGAGCAAACAACAGCAGCATCTTCTTCTTCTTCTTCTTCTCCTTCTTCTTCTTCATATGCCTTCCAGGGGAAGTTGGTCAGTAGCTCAAAAACACACAAAAAAGAACAAAAATCCAATAGAATGTGATCCATTTTGAAATACATAAAAGGGTGCTTGGAATTTTGTTATGAAAATATTTTGAACAGTTTTTGTTTTTTCCTCCGCATATTACTACTACTCTCTGCACCCGATGATGCAATGCACTCGCGAGAGAGTGAGTGAGTGAGTGCTTGTCCAGAATTGATGATCAGCACTTTTGTTTATTCCTTCATTCTTTCTTCGTCTAACATGTTTTCTGAATCGTCCCGATCTTTGCTGTTTCTACAGCTCGGGATTTGTGCCAATTTTGCGAGAGCGAACAACTAGAAAAAAATATAGTCAGATCAGGACTTGTCATTTTGTCACAAGCACAAGATCGGCGGGTGGGTAGTGCGGGAGAGTCGAAGCGTCCACCACGACATGATGCTGAGCTCTTGTAACTGGATCTATCTTGTCTTGATGCCAACGTCCGTCACCTTCAGCGCAGTGCATCTTCTTCTCCTCATGTTTTGAGTGCAAAGGTCGATTTTTTTCAGCTGTTCCATGAGAGAGAGAGAGAGAGAGAGAGGAGGAGGAGGAGGAGGAGGAGAGTCGTTTGACTCCAAAATTGTGCATGCCATTTGGTGGACGACGTCTCTTCGTCTCGTTCGGTTAGGTTTCTTCCCATGGCGGCACTTGCCACCTGATTCTCTGCGACTACTATTGAGTTAGTTACAGCAGCACTTGCCACCTGATTCTCTACGAGTACCAGTCCTGCTGCAGGCTGCAATTCAACATCCGCGCAGGCATCATGTTCCTCCTCACAGAGATCTTATCAAGCCTGCTACTACTGCCCATGATCTTCGAGTTCTAGGCATGTGAAATCGGAGAAATTGTGATCTCCAGTGCAGCTTCCAGTCTAAGATTGGTTGCAACTGTTATTAGTAGAGGACTTCTTCTTCTTCTCTTTGGCTAAATTCCAGTTTGCAAATGTTTGTGAAGCCCACCGTCTTGTATTTCCTGGTTTTCCAGACAATTCAAATTTGCTCAATCAATCCCCCAGCAGATAGTGCAGCCTGGAAGTGCTGCATTTGTTGAACATTTGTTTTCCTGTACAATGGTGCACATCTTTTTGTGACATCCCCGCCCTCCCCCACATCATGCCTCAAAACCTTGTCAGCCATGATGAGCAGTGCCTTGCAATGCTCTAGTTTACCACATCTTCTCTTGAAGCATCATAAATGAATCAGGTGCCAGCATCCTTCCAATTTAGTTCACAAAGAGCCATGGTTGAGTGGTCATGGTCATTGCCACTCTCAAGTAGAAGCAGAAACAAGATCCTGCTAATCTGGTGGCACTGGTGTCAAATTGCAATATCATCATGAAAAGAATGGAGGCAGAAGTGCGAGATATGCTGTGACTACTAGACTGCATGCTCAGATGGCAATGTCACTCCTGCACTCTCAAGGGATTGGAATTGTGATGGACCAACAATATACAAAGTGTCAAAGGGTATCTATCCATTGAGGAAGAGAGCAGCATTTGCAAGGTGCTATTGCTGCTGTCTATATGTTATGTTGGAGATTGTGGGTTGTGCACACCAATTTTGCTCCTTTACCAAACCCCAAGTGAAAAAACTAGGGTCTGAAACTTGCAATGAGTGTACATGAAGGAAAAGAAAGTGCTGCTGAACTTGGAGGCTCTTCTTTGAGGGCTGACTACTCTTCTCCAAAAGGCAAGAAACATGCAAATTCTTCAGATGAGGATGAGGCGAAGGCAGTCCACCAGGCATGTACACCCATTGCACACATTCCACATGCAAATGTCCATATGATTGTTAGAAACTTCTGAACTGCACATGTGAAAAATGGTGAGCACTTTGTGGACAAGTGCATGCATCAATTTTAGACATGTCTACATTGCTTTGGTCAAACATGTTGCAGATGTTTATCTGGATCAGCAGGTGGCAACAGTGGCACAGTCCAGTATACGGAGGCTACAGATGGTGGTTAAGGAGAAAGAGGAGGCCATTTTGAGCCTGCAAAATGCAGTGTCCGCAGCATACCAGGCTGCACTGCAGGAGCAAGCACATAATCAAGCACAACTGGAGGCACTGCATGCTGTGTTGTCTGTGCATGCAGAGCACAGCATTGAACATATGCACCAGTTATTGCAGGTAGTACACAGACCACTCTTCATGAGCAACAGATTCCCCCCTGCAGGCTCCACATGCATCATTACATACTCAGGCATTACCCTTTAAACCAGTTCTGGTGCTGCTGGGGTTATGGCATGGGTCGGGTAGACTTTGGCAAGGAAGAAGCCCAAAAAAGATGACAATGGGCTCACAGGGACTCTGATCAGGTCAATGGCAAGGTTGATTGATGATCAGCTCCAAGACCTAACAGCACAGCATGAGCAAGAGATCAAAGCTCTGGAAAGAAACATGGATACGTACAAGAAGCAGTAAGTTAAATGTTATTTTTTTCTTTGTTTATATACTTATCTACACCGTCTGCCAGGAGCTGATGAAGTCAGTGGGTACCTAGTCATGATACTTGTCATTGCCATTCGTGATGGTCTGACATTCTGTGAGCAACTCTCATAAGATTATGACTGCACTCATTGTCAAGTTGTTGTGGAGATTTCTCTGCAATTTCATAGATATATATCTTCTTTGCATGGGCATCTACAACTTGCTTGGACTCTTGAGATGTTTGAGCTTCTGAGATCAAGTTGTTATTTGAGAGCATGAGATCTCCATCACCTCTGACCCCTGCCTTAACATGGATTCATTTGCTGCCTTTGGCCTGGGTGCAAAGGAGCCAAGAATTGGAGGCCAATTTGGAAGAAGAAAGATGGCAACACCAAGCCCATGTCTCCCAGATTGAAGAGGTTGTAAACTGCTAAATCTGCATGTTGTCTTGCATGTTGCACATGTGTGTGCTCGTGCAGTTCAGTTTTGCTTAAGACATGCAGAAATGATTTTTGTTCATGCAGTCCTCTTCTATTCTTTCAAGGTTGTTCAAGGTAGACTTGTTGGTATTGATGTTTCAACTGTAAGAAGCTGGGCCTGTCAGAACTAGAGACCACCGGTAGACTGCAAGGGACTTACTGAGTCACCAACGTCACAGGAAATGCAAACTCAAAGGCCAAAGGAAGAGCATATACGGCACCTGGAAGCGGAGAAGTTCCAGAGCCAACTCAGTAAGGTCCGCCATGGCCTGCCCCTCTTGCTCTTACCCTCTCACATGTCAAGCTTCTGAAGAGGTAAGTATGTGATGTGTCAGAGCTCTGTGATTGCATGTTTGGTTCCAAAGCTGAGTTTCAGGATTTGAGGTGGTTATCATGTATTTCAGAATTACTGAATCTCTTGAGCCAGTTAACTAATGGGCAAAACACAAGATCCTGTACCAGATTCTGGACGTATTGTTGTTCTATCACAACAGTAAGAAGGAAAATAGTTGAACATCTGTGTACACATAAGAGGGTGAAACTGGCTTGAAAAATATGGCATGACTTGATGTGGAGTAGGAAGCAAGGATGTTAAGCTCAAGGAGGCAAGGGAAGAGTACAAGCTGTTAGAACTAAGACTGATGGAGGCTCAGCAGAAGAACTTGACCAGGAAGGAAGCAGGGGATATCAGTATTGCTGAATATGCAAAGGCCCGTTCACAAGCAAACCAACTGCAGGTCCAAGTTGCCAACCTCTCCCAGCAGCTAAGACATGCAAAGGAAACAACCAATCAACTAAACTTGACTGATGCTATCAACAGCCAAGAGGTACTCTTCTATGCTTTACCATCAGACATCCGCCACATTGTTGATGGTCAATGCCAGTTGCTCAACAAATTGTCATGTCAAGCAATAGACTATGACCCTATCAACTTTGAAGCATGATGCAATCTCATTTGATGAGTTGCTGAATGGTCTCATTGTCCACATCGGCCACCTCGTCAACATGAAATCAACTTTGCTATGAAATGGACTTCTTAGAAATTAGTCATGTGCTCAGATATAACACATTACACAAGATTTTGGTAGATATGTTGGTCCTTTCCTACACGAATAGCATAATAGCAACAAAGATATACAGGTGGCTCTATCCTGCAGATCAATGGTAGCTCCGCAGATTTCAATTTGAGGCTTACATCTTGCACTTGTAGCCAGATGATAAGGGGGCATCTAAGCTATATGCTGATGGAAGAAATGACAGGTGAAGTCCCTACAAGAAGAGGTTGCCAGAGAAAGAGAAATTGGGCACAAGATGGCTGTAAAACTTGCCAAATACAGGAGAAAAGAGAGAGAGAGAGAGTTGCAGATACCTCAACTGTTGGTAACTTCTCCAACTCAAGACTCTGATCAAGTTAAGGACAGAGACGAAGTGTTGACAATATTGGCTCACACCCATGCTCATGACTGGGATGGCCATTGTGATGACAATTGTGGCAACTTACCTGCAGGTCAGTGCCATTAGTGCTTCTACCTTGCATGGGCAGGCCATTATAGCAAGTGTCTGTCAATTCTTTCAGTGTATTCCGATGAAACTGGGAATCCCAACTAGTAGATGCTAGGGCTCACAAAATCCTATATGCTTTGTGCATAATTTTGTACCACCACAACAGGCACAGGTGTTAACTGTGGATTCAGCAATGCAGATATTGGTAAAAAGGAATTGAAGGAATCGCATGAGATTCTTGGAAGGAAAGTACATGCTTTGCAAAAAAAGCTCCTGCAATGTAGACAGGAACTGAAGGAAAGTGCAGAAACTCAACTGCATAATGAGAGAATTATCCAGCAACTCAAGGATGCAGCTGCCCGCAAAAGGTGCTTAGCAGACAAGAAGCGTAAGGCTGCAGGTGTCAAAGAACATGGTCCGAGTGCTGATTGTGTGAAGATCAAAGAGTTGCTGGAAAGTCTAGATCAGGTTGAAGGTGATAACACCAGGCTGCAAAGTAGCATCATGGTTGACCAGCAGACTACCATCAAGAGACTGGAGAAAGAGGTGAACATTCATCTGTAGAATTTCACTTGCTTTTGAGTGTGCTGCTCATGCAATGGTGTTGCTATTTCCATAATTCTAGGATGAGAAGTGCAATCTGTGCTTGGTCAGTGGCAGCACTCCATTCTAACTTGAAATATGTGAATCTCATTTATCAACTGGATGCACACCAACCTTCCGTTTACCATTCATGCTGGCATGGTAATGGATTGATGGATGGTCAGGTAATGAAGCTGAAACAAATGTGTTGGGAATTGGGAAAAGACTCAGCAGACTGTGACCTGCATGGGTTCTCATTACCAGAGATGGATACTGCAATTACTGCACATGAGTCGGCAACAATTCAGCTCAAATTTGAGCGTGATCAGGCTCTGTGGAAGCTTGGACAATTGGAACAGCGCTTCAATATTCTCTTTGGAGCACAGTTACAGGACCATTCACACAAGAAGCACACCTGTGATTATTTCATCCCAGATGCCACTCCTCCGCATGCCTTTGCTGGCAGGAAGCTACTGGTTGCAGAGCCAAACGCATTGTGTTTAATGAGAGACTCTGTGAATAAAGGGCTGAAGACAGGCACAGTCTCAAGGGAGAAAGAGTTGGAAGGGTTGGTAGAATCCCTGCTAAGAGTGGTGGAGAAGCAAAGAGTTGAGATTGAACATTTGAAGCAAGCTTGTCACAACACCATCCAGCATATGGAGCAAAACAGAAGTCTTCGCAGCAAGGTGGAAGAGCTTCAGTGCCAACTTGGGAAGGAAAAGTGTTGTCAACCCAGTCATTCACCACATGAGATCATTGCAGGTGCACCTTCTTTAGCCAAATATATGAATTTCAACCCTTCAATGTTTGGCAAAATCTTTAAGATCATTCAAGGTAGTTTAATAGTGATCATAATATTGCTGCAATTATGTTTACAAAAGAATTTGTTACATATCCTGAAATGCACAGATCTGAAGAAGGACTTGGAAAGGACAACTCAAGCAAACATAGGCTTAATACATGCCCTCAAGGAAACAGAAGAATCTTACATTTTCCTACAGCGAAAGGTCCATTATCTCACTCTCATTCCTTGACATGAATGGTAACCAATTGTGATAGAATTGATGAACCCATATCTCTTGCTAGTGATTGTACACACATTCTGTATAAGGATTTGACTCAATAAGTGACACAGGGAAACCGTGCCAGGAAGCTGTCCATGTGCCTGATTTCATACATCTGATATGTCCATGAGCTTCTTGCAGCTGCATGAGGCAACAAAAGAGAAACCCACTTTGTTCTCACCGCTCAAGGCATGTTCATCCAATGAACACAATGAGGTCAAGTCAGAAAAACTACCTTCTGAAATGGAGTTGCAGGCACAGGAGATAGCACGACTACAAAATGAGTTGGCTGCCAAATTGCATACCATAAGTGATTTGAAGACCCAGTTAGAAATACAGGAGAATGAGCTTTCCTTTGTACATGGGCAGCTCACTATCAAAGAAGCAGCAGATAGTGCACAAGCAAGGGGCCTGGAGCAACTGTTTGTTGCCAACAAAGACACTCAAAACAAGCAACATTTCAGTGATGCTACGGGGCATTCTCCAGATGACAAGTTAAGACTTGATCTTGCATTCGTACAAGCAGAGAATGACCGCTTGAAAGCAGAGCTAGAAGCTTTCGATCCTGCATATTTTGAGGACCTAGAAGACCTGAAATCAGAGTACCAGCAACTCTCCACAGTATGGTCTCAGAGCCCTACATATTCTGTTCTTTCTTTTGTGGCCCTTCACCTGATCACCTAAAGCCCACAACTTGCATTCAATGCACAGCCCCAAACATAATGGTATACCATTGGGGCACAGGTGTGTACACAGTACGAGGAGCTTCTGCAAAGCCAAGCTACCCGGCTTGGTATTCCATTCAAATCCTTGCGGGATCAATGAGAACAGCCTCATGCTCACAAAGACTTTAGGCACCTGTGACAAATCTCACTCATGTAACACTAAACAGTTGTGCAAACAGATAGGCAAATGTGTCCACTCCATGATAAAGCAATTGATGTGCCAAGGAGAAGATGACTGGTTTGCCATTGGGGTCACAAGATTCACATTGAGATTTCTACTTCCTCAGGAGTTCAATGTATCCACATGTGAGCTCATTGCAACAGGAAAAAGGAAAAGGAATTCCATCTCATGGGAGCCATATAATCAATGTCATCAAATATCAGGTGAGTAATTCACAGCTTTAGTCCAATGCAGTGAAATATATGCATTTTCAGACTCTGTATTCTTGTCACTCTGAAGGAATCACTTAACTCACTTTTAAAATGGTAAGCATTGCAGGGCTTAAAAGGTCACCACTAAACTTCAAAAAACTGCATTGCAAATCCTATTATCCTTCTGAATTTCAGAATTTGAATAGCATTTACTTCTGAGGTTTTGCATTAAGTAGTGTAGTCAATGTCTGTGATGGTCCCTGGGGCTCCTGACCACGTTGTAGGTTGGTCTTGATCACGCAAGTCAATCATGGTAACAGTGTCTGCTGATTAACATCCAAGCTGAGTCATCAGCACTCATAGTCACCTTGCAATCAGTCGTGGGTTTAAACCACAGCTGTAATGGTGGTCACTATATCAATCTAATGGATTGAAAATTAGGGTTGCTCCCACATCCAAATGGTGAAGATTAGCATGACCTCGTAATTCCCTTGATAACCATTTAGTATGTTTCTGCCCTCCAACAACGATGCAATAACCTTACAGGTGAAGAGAGACTCATTGATTTGGCAAAGACCTCACAGTGCCAATCCTGTAAATCCAGATGGGTCTCCTTTACCAAACCCACTCAATTAATTGATATCTCAAGATGGAACGCATGCCAGCCAGAGGCACCTGGAGCTTTGTATTACCTGATTCAGGTATTCTACTCTTCCCTAAATTCTTGGAGATACTGTGTCAAAACTGAAAGTGCCGCACAATAAATCATGATCACACTCTACAGAACTACTCTCCAGTCATACTGAGTTATGACTGCACAGAAGCCTGAATCAGTGGTTGCATTAAGCCCTGTAGTGACTGTAGTGATTGCTGGAGTTTTACTTCTAATGCAACCCGCTCCCTCAGTACTGTCACCTACAGTTCCATCCAAACATCCGGTCTCACAATCAGTCCATTACCTGAAGTTGTGAGAACCCAAGAAATTCCAGTCTCCAATGAGTAATGGGAGTACAAAACTGGTCCTAAAAACTATACAAAGCTGCTATTGTGAAGGAAGATGTTAAGTGAAAGAGAAAGAGAACAGACCAGATGCCAGATTGATGATGATGACCCAAGGATGCTAGCATACATATCAAGCACTTGATGCGCTATAGGGACCAACAGCCTTGCCTGCTTTGGCATTACCACATACCTGCTCATGCCCACCTTCAAGTGTCAGGCTGGGGGGGTGAAAGAAAGCAAAATCACCTTGAGCACAGACATAATTGACAACTTCCCACAGTGTTTGTCAGCACTGTTGCTATGAATATGCTGAGAAAGAATTGGCCTGAAGACCCAAATACCTTATGAACTCTCCTGATAAGAGGGACTTCATAATAACTGTTGATCAGGTTATCAACAGCCATTTACAAATAGAAAGCATACACAATCCAGAATATATAACAGCAATACCCTTTGTGCAATGGTGCAGCATTTAAATGGCAGGGAACTTACTTGCAAATGAAAGCAAGAAGAGGTTCAAGAGAGGAGACATCACGTCTGGAAAGAGCAGCAACAAGACCACCACGGGCAACTAACTCCTCCATTACTGCTACTACCACCTGCAACATGACACAAGGATTCGAACGATTTACTCAAATATCACTCCACTGCATTAGATACATAGGATCAGCCATTGCCAAAGAGATTTCTCAACCAAATGAAGATTTCTGCAACATCCAGAAAGTCTACTGGTGGTTCCTTTGTTTCTTCCACTTCCTCTGGCATGCATTGGAAGCTCACATCGAGATAACAACCCAACTATTAACACCCCTCATCTGCATAGCAGAAAGCTGTCCAAGGCACCTATCCCCTTGTGATATATCATCCCTGGGAGAAAGCATTCTTCTTCATTTGGAATCAAAATACAGACCGTGGGATCCGAAGTGCTCAAAGCTGAAGACAGTGCTTCTCTATACTGAAAGGATCGGAGAAATTGGTCATGCTGCCCCAGATTCACTTTTTTGGGCCGAGCCAAAACATAGTCATCTTCCTGTCCCCTCCAGTGGCACCCAGCATTTTAATCCACAGCATGTCAGATATTACTCAAACTTTTGATGTGGACTGAAATCAGTATCTTGTTGAGCCAAAGGAACAGAAGCAAGGAGTATTAGCATCAACCATAATCATCATTGGCACAATCATGCTTAATCAAGTAACCTTTGCATCTGTAGTCCATTTTGTTGAGTGAAGAGAAGGAACAAAATAACAACATGAAGGGAGGCTGTGACATAATTGTAACATCAAAGACAGAAACTGTATAATTGAGCAAGTGACAGACCGCAGCAGATTCTGCTCCACCACGTAAAAAGTAGCGATAGTTGTTTGGATGCAATTTTCTGGGTCTTCTTGGCCTTGCAACACCCAATGCAGTTGCTGTGCCTGCATCAAGCTTGTCAGGTTTCTTTCGTTGACGGATAGAGAGTAGGCCTGATGATGTGCCCACAGCCAAGGTTGTGCAATCTGGAGACACACCCATGCTCAATATTGGTGCAGGATACTTGGCTGCATGTGTCACCTGCAAACTATGACCCACATTTAGAACTTAACTCGCCCAGTTATGAACAACAGAGATCTTCCTACGAATACTTCCAAATCTTGCTGTGGGTAAGTGCCACCAGCATGCCATAATGTCCATTGTGAACCACAAGCATGCAGCTGAATAGATCCAATAGATCATTGCAGACCTTGAACTGGCTGAGTTCAAAAACTTTGACATGGCCGTCCAAAGAAGCAGTCAGGAGACGTGGAGCATCTTGATCCAAAGCAGCTCTAGAATTGCTGGAAGGAGCCATGCACAATGTGGTAACAGTTTTCTGATGACTGCTCAGCACATGCAACTGCCTCCCTCCACCTACAATATCCCATATCTTGACTTCTTGCCCTCCTGCAAGCATAAACATGTCAGACATCTTGGAGCTTCCAAATGAACTGGAATAGAACTTAACCCATGAAACCAGCAAATTGACTACAAATGCAATCCAACCTTACAACGTCCAAATCAAATGTGCTAAATGTGTTTAGCTTCACACTTTTGAAGTTGCAGAATGAGAAGTTTTGTTGCACAGTTTACAGCCAATACAAACAAGGTATGCTGGTTTCAATTCATTGTCCAAAACCTTGCTCATCAAAATAAGATAATCCCTTATATGTCCACCCAACCCTGGAGGATGGGTGAAAATAGACAAGGAAAGATTGGAAAAGAGAACAAGCACCTGCAGAAGCCAAAAGTCCTCCAGAAGGAAAGAATAGCACATCCTCCAGTGGTTTGCCATGCTGCACACAGTTATCCAAAAACAATGATAAGCTTTCTTCTATAGACTGCAACTCTCAAAATATTTTGACCCTTGTCAATGTTAACCTGAAACTACTACTCATATATAGGCAGCAGCCATCCCACAATGTGGCAGCACAGGAGTGAAAACAGACTTTGAAACTGAAGAGTGTCTACAGACGTGCCATCTGCACTCCCCATTTACATTTCATTCAAAAAGGGGTAAGATTCAAAACCTCAAATTGCAAGACACTTCTGGATGTGCGAAAGTCCCAGAGTCGTACAGTGTGATCATATGCACCTGTGGCCCTGTGGTCTCAACCCAGAATTCAAGCATCAGGATGAGCTAGACTGTTCAAAGCCAAATTAGTGTGCTTTCATGTTGATGACCAGCACAGCAACATCACACAGTATATAGTATGTGCATATGGAGATTGTTTGATAAGGATTTTGTGTCAGAT
>Ga0209208_10010573_pt1 | contig 11961 bp, 10 predicted proteins | sample S1TSphfallax_3_FD_187694 | JGI IMG/M metagenome (GOLD analysis project Ga0209208, IMG submission 187694) | Host-associated microbial communities from peat moss isolated from Minnesota, USA - S1T2_Fd - Sphagnum fallax MG (SPAdes) (version 2) | ecosystem: Host-associated > Plants > Peat moss >...
ATTGTACTGTAGTCGACAAAGCAGCTGGCCACGCAGTAGTAGTAGTAGCAGGCGCGCCTCCTGCTGCATTTGTAGAATAATGGGGACTCCTCCATCCTTTGTATGATTGTGTACAATTGAAATCAAACTTTCATAAATTCTTATCTCTAAAGTTGTTCCTGACCTGAGAGGTTATAGTTCTCTTTGTATATTTTTATGAAGCATATGTGATAATGGGGGCTTCTTTTTTTTTTAATGCTACAAAACATTTTAAATATTTTAAGAATATTTTAAATATATTCTCATAATCCAATTTTTGACACATTTATCATATTGAATTGAATTATATATATATATATATATAATTAACACGCACCCTATATATTTTTTTAAAGTCATTTGGAGAAAAACAATTGAGAGTAAACTACCGGGAAATTATTCCTTAGATATATAGAGCTACCAAGCACATGCAGTACTTTTTATAATGGCCCACACAAATCAGTGCCAGTGATCTCAATAAGAGCATCTCCAGTAATCTTCATTGCGTGACCACGTGCCAAAACATTTCACATCCAAGTTTAGTTTATTTACATTTTTGCAACCCCACCGATCAAAATGAAATTGGGTGTCTGAATAGGTAGAGGACTAATAATAGGAAACCACCTGGATCAATCATTATGATTGGCCAATCTGACAATGGTGTTAATAAGTAGAAAACAACCCAAGATCTGAATGTGAAAGAAGGGCCCACCTTCTATAACAAAAACTTGACATTGCCACCATTTCACTTGCAAGGAAGGGATTGCACACTCCACATTCAAGAACTCTACGGTCTATTTGGAGACACATTGAAACAATGAATAGAACTTTGTAGTTTGTCTTCTTTACATCAATCATGTTTCATGTTTGCCTCCCCCTATCCATCCCCTTTCAATATTTTTATGTGGCTGCATAATGTATTTGAATGGTTCAATTCACATGCCCCACCAAAGTTATTATGTCCAAATAGACCTGAAATTTTTTCAATTGGTGAAAAAAACACTAACTAGCATTTTCACATGTATAGGCATCTAGAATAAATAAAACATTCACAAAGCACAAAACATGCAATAAGCACCTTTTTAAGGAACAAAGTGCAATCAAATACACCTTCCAAAGCACCCATCAAAATTTGTAGTACCAAGTCCACCATACAAGCTCAAGTGCAACCACCCCTTCCAAATGTTGGAACGATACTCAACATTATTGAAATGGCAAACAACATCTATCTAAATCTCACAATGTAAACCTAGGTCATTAAGTAAACACCTAGGTTCCAAGTTGTTATATTCCATGAAGTTTATCTGTATGAATCAAGACCACACAAATCTAGCTCCAATTCATGGCAAAATAGGTGCATTTTGAAAAAAAACTCAAGCTTCTATCTAAAAATTTGACATTGCCACCAATTCTCTTGTAAGGGACTACACAATCCACATTTAGGGTCATACATCTCTATCTGCAAGCACAAAACAAGTAATGAATACAACCATGTTTATCTTCCCACATCAATCAAATCTCCCATTCTTCTCCCCCACTTGGAACAAAACCTCACATTCACAACTACATCTTCAATTCATCATAAATTACAATTTGTAGTTGAAAATGACTAACTTAGTCAAAAAATGATTTTTTGCAACTAAAATATATCATTTATAGCTGAAAATCACAAAAGTTGACAAGTATAAGTCAAAAATGACATTTCAATGACAAATGCCAACCACATGTCAACATCATGACAATAGCTAATTTAATTACAAATAATTATTATTGCAATAAATTATTTTTTTGAACTATAACTTAGGGTGAATGAACTTCATTCATTAATGTTGTATGATGTCATCAAATTTTTAATTGCAAGTTTGATTATGGCGCAACTAAGCTGAACAAAGGGTTCAACTAGTAGTTCAATGACACATAATACTTCCACATCCATATGCTAGGTCACTAGCACATAGGCTAGGCCATGTAGACATAAGGATAGGTTAGGCCACTTGGTACTTAATCTAGGCCTAGCCACATGGCACCTAAATTAAGCCTAAACCTAAGTCAAGGTTAAACTTTAGTCACATGGCACTTAGAGTAAGCCTAGACCTAGGCCATGTGGCATGTAACTAAAAAAATCTTATTTCATTTTGGATTTAACATTTTGGATTGAGCCTCTTTTATTCACTCATCACAAATGGCAATCCCATTTTCATGTTTAAATTGTGTTTCTTCAACAATTTTAATGCACCTCCTTGTGTAATTTAGAAACATGAAACATGGAAGGTCTTGAATTCAAGGTTTAAAAAAAAGTTAATGTTGAAAGACATGCATATGGAAATGGATGAAGTTTACATCAAGAATAACATAAGTAATTTGACATGAAAGATGTGGTATTAAAAAAGATATAATAGGTTTGAACTTAATAGATTTGGACTTGGAAAAAAAACCAATGTTGGAAGATGTGTGAATGGAGATGGATTGAGCTCCAACATTCAAAGAAGTGGAAGTGACAATAAAAGAACATGTTGAAAACGTAGTATGTGTTCTAAAACAAAACAAATATTAAACAAGACAAAAAATAGATACAAAATCAACCTAACATGCACAAGAGGTGCATCATCCCAATAGGAAATAAATTTCTTGAATAATTATTAGAAACCTGATATGGTAAGTAGATTCATTAAAGAATAATTGAAAGATTATTATAAAGAAATGAAAATCAAAGTTATTTGAAAAACAATGACATTTTATATGACAACAATTATTAAATGATTGAAGGATTAAAAATTGTTTACATTTTTTTCCCATTTTTTCCCTTAGCAAATTTGGATGATAAAATGTTGTTGGTGGAAGCTAAATGTTAGAATTGACAAGTTCACCTTTTAAGAAAAATTTACTTATGAGATGTTAACCATAGAATATCGATAAATCACATGCAACACCATCATTAGTTATACCTTAAAATTTGGTCATTCAAATTCGTAAGACTACTAATTTGAGTGTTTTTAGATTAATTTTTTTTAAAAATTCACCTACATTACTCATAGCCCAAAATACAATATTTATTTAATAATAGATTTGTCAATCAACTTCAACTAGCCCAAGATTTTTGAACTCATGTAATATTATTTTAGTCGACATACCTCATATAACCCAAGATAAAAGATTGTGCAATATTAATTTTGTACAATTAATTGGAAGTGGTTCACATGTATTCTCAATGAGGCTTTTCTTTTACATTTTACTAAATTGATAATTTCATGCTTAGCGAATTTAAATTTATTTATAAATGAATTATAAACCAATTCAAATTTTGGTTTTAATTCTTACATGGGTATATTCATGGTTATGATATTCCTTTTTGGACACATGATTCAAGGACTTTGTTTTTCTTATTTTCCAAATATAAAATCTACATGGAATAGCTTTAAGTGAAAAATATTTGATAATTTGCATGGTGGTGGTGATTTTTCACATGCATATGTAATAATGCATAAATATTTTAGTAAAAAATCAAAAATGTAAAAAATCAATATATAAGCTTTAATAGATAACATGACATATTTTCTCACTTGAAAATTTCCTACACATGTTGTTAACACTTGGGGACACAATTTTTAAATTAATGAATACAAAAAATCAACCAAATGGCAAAAAAAAGGAATCACTTTCCTTGTGGCCCTTTTGGAATGGATTATATAACCTTTAGAATTTTTGTATCATATATTATTTAATCAAATGCATTATATGAAAATTGGCAAACATTGATGTATGCATTACTTACCCATGAAAGAAAATTCAAGTCAATTGCATTATTTAATATATTATTTTTAATTCCTTTAAGATGACAATTACAATTAACACAAAGAGTCAAATTATTTTAAATGACTCAAAAGAACATCTATATATATTGTATTTAATCCATTCTTCAATTTTTTAACTAGAATGACATGACATCATTATAGTTATAAACATACACCAATCCACTATAATCATGAAATATTAAATACACTAAAAATCCAAAATAGTCCTTTGCAATTCTTTTTTTTGTTAAACTATCATTTTTGGTACCATGATCATTAATATGCCCACGTTTGGCTAATGGCATGGAAATCCAATTTCAATGTTAATTCTATCAAGATTTTAAACCTTTAACACAAGTTAATTACTCATAAATCATATTGAAAATTAATTACAAATGTGATGTAATATCATTTACTAACCAACAATAGTTATAATTTGCATGACATATAGTCTTGTAACAAGGATGATCTAATATTGCATAAAAATTTAATCTAACAATCGGGAAATATAAGTAGTACCTCATAAAATAATGTATACATGAAAAGAAATAAAGATATGTACAATGATTTTTTTAAAATATCAAATTACCAAACATTTATCATGACCAAATCCTTTATTATTGATTTTATCATTCCATTTTCATTTCATCCTTGACATCATAATTGTACATTTTAATTTTTTGTCATAAATGGGTCCATTCACGATTGGGGTACCAAAAAGGAATGATGTATTTTTAAAGGACTACAAAAGATAACTTTGAATTTTTGTTTATTTTACATTACTAAAGTTGTAATGAATTGTTGTGTGCCAATAAATAAAATGATGTCTTGTTAAATTAATTTGGATACTATGTAAATGTCATTTTTGGTCCTTTAAACTAATTGTATCAAGTGTTTCAATTGATTTTTTTTTCAAATCATATAATTGATTTCAAAAAAATTGTACAACAAAAACATGTCCCCTTTTATGAAAGTACATGTTCATTAAATGGACTTGATGAAAAACCAAATCATACAAAAATTTCAAAGTCTTGAATTTTGAAGGAAAGGGCACAAATCAAAGGATTCATTTTTTAACCATTTGGCAAAAAAGATTGTTCAATGGGTTCAAAATGTCTAGCTTTAGGTGCAAGTCACATGTGTAGGAAATAATCCTGCCAAAAAACATGTTTAGTTGTCCATTGAAATTCATTTTGGGCTTTTTGGGATTTTCTACCTTTATGGTTATAAACCAAAATATTAATACGCAAATATGTATGCATATGAAAAATCATCACCATTACATGAATTATCTTAAAATTGACTATTCAATTCTTTTCAATAAAATTTGTTTCAAATAAATGTTATTTGCAAAAAATAGCCCTACAAAAGTCATGGAATGTTATTTTTCTTTTTGTGGAACCCCAACTTGAATAGGCCCAAATCATCATAATCAATTTTTAAAAGTGCAATTGCCTTTACCATGAACCTTTCACTTTTAAATAAAAAAGTGATATAATATATATGTAAATGCGTTCATGCATTATTATTATTTGTATGTCAACCATTTAATGCCAGGTGTCAATTTACACCAAGAACAATTTGATTTGATTTACTTTATTAATTGTGAATAGTCCCAACATAATTTATATTTTTAATCTCATGCATTTTTCAACTAAACTTATATGAATTTTTAAATTATCTAAATTTCAAAATGTTTTCCTCTCCTTTGAATCTTGTGAATATCACAAACATAACGTTTAACTTCAAAAGACATTTGGAAAATATGTAATTTGTTTACTTTGGTTTTGCTTTCCTCCAATAAACAAGCTCCAATACCCATTTTGTTTCTTGTGAAGTCTTTAAGTCGATTATCGCACTTTTATTCTTTAACACCTAATGGATTCATGTCTCAATAAAATGATTGTGATATTTACATGCTTGATTCAATCCTTTGCAATGTGCATGTAGATATATGTAAAAATGAGTGAAAGTTTGTAATAATGATTAATGTTTTGTTCAATAGATAAATATATTTTATATCATTGACAAAAAATCTCACATCACTTGCAAACTATAATGTACATCCCTTATATTTCCATTGTCATGCAAAATTTTAACATTTATTAAGAAACAACGTAATATTGTGACTAGATTTTCAATTTTCAAAATCAAAACCTTGATAATGACTCCATAAAATAATTACCAACTAAAGCAACATACAAACATGGATATTATTATGTAATTTATATGCATAGGTGGATTTAAGTTAAATTAAATTAAAAGGGTTTTCAATTCCATTTAAATCACTTATCAACATTTGATATCTCCTATTAAATGAAGCTTGAATAAAACCTTTGAATAATGGACTTTTCAAATTACTTCAAAGATCAAATTGTTCGACTTTGATGAAAATTTCATGTTTTAATCTCCAATTTTATGAAAATTTTAAATAATCAATGGGTGTGAGAACATGAATGCAAGGATAAAACCCAAAAAATCATAAAATATTGCATATCATATCATTTGTTAATATTGATGTGCTATAAAATTATGAAATTGAAATTGCTTAACACTTATAATTGTCCAAGTATATTAATGATTATTGCCTAATGATAATATTAATTATTTTAATTATTCTATTAATAAAGGCATGTCAAATTAGAAGGTTAGTTTTTACCTTGCTTAAGTTTTATCAATGATATCAATTTTTAAGTTTATAATTTATAATGAAATTCGATCCACATGAGTGTAATTCTTTTCGAAATTAAACAAAATCCTCCCCCATTTCCACATCCCCCTCTTTTTTTTCCTTTTTTTCCCAAATGGTTTCCAATAGTTCATCATTACTTATGTCAAATCTTTCATGTAGATTTGTAGGGAAAGGATTAATTTGTACATATGCTTGAAAGATGTAGTTTATTAAAAGTAATTAATACACATAATATGGACATGAAAAGGCATGTTTTAATTTGCATATCCATGTAAGTGGGTAGGGGAAAAAAAAAAGTAGGTATTAAGAAAGGAATGAATTAGTTAGGTTTGGAAGCAATAGGTATGAATGACACAAATAGACAACAATATTTTCATCATATAAATGAGCATTTATTTTTCTTTATTTAATTCTCATCAAAATGTTATATAAGTTCAAGGCAAAAATAAATTTTTTAAACCCCATTTAGGATAAGAAAAAGGTCTACTTTTAAAACCTTCCTAGAATTGAAGTTCCTATCATAATGCCAATAGGCCAAATGGAGGGGTGAAATTTTTTGGAAGGGTTTAAAATCAAACCCTAATATCACCTACTTAAAAAAACAAGAGAAATTTTCTTTCTAGTTCTTACAATTTAAAAAAAAATAAAATTTGTTACCTTCCATGATTCTTTTCACCATCATTATTTGTGCAAAGCTTTCATTGTTTCTCTTTTCAAGCTTCCTGTTTCTGAATCCCTTCATCCTTTCGTCCTTCTTATCCATTTTGCATGTTTTGTAACTTTTTGCAATTTTTGTTTCTCTAAGAAACACTTTGTGTGTGTGTGTGTGTGTGGACACACACACACATGCATCTTAATGGTGGGATAGGAAGCTTTGTCATAGTTAGAAGAAAAAGTTCTAGAGAAAACTTTTAGGTTATAAATTGTAAAGTTGTAAAAGCTAACTATTTCCTTCACTTGATTAAGTGCCATCTTTTTCATACAGTTTTTTGCTGCGGATGAACAAGAAGTTTGTTGAAGTTTTCAAAAAAGCTTGGAAGCTTAGTGGAAGCTTTTCAAAGAATTGAAGAGCTGGAAAAACTATGAATGGAAACTATTTTTGTTTCTTGGTTGCTTCTCAAATAAACACATTGTTTTGTTTTGTGTTTTTTGCAATACCATTCTTTTCTTGAGTTGGGGATGTTGTTTACTTTAACAGTGTATGTATATTTGTTGGTTTTGTGCAATGTTGCTGTAAGAGTATTTTCATTTGACCTTTCTTGCATCTCAATCCTTGTGCCATTAAAGAAAAAAAGTGTGGTAAAAACTTTGGTTAAGAAAGGTTTTGAAAACGAGATGCTTACAAATTTCGTAAGCATCTTGTTGACCAGTGACCAACATCTTACACATGCCATCCGATCTGCACAAGGGTATATCTCAAAACAGATCGACAATAACAAAGAAAAACTCTCCCCTATTTTTCACATTTTTAAAAGGCAACACATAAAATGAACCTAAATATTAGTCACAAAATGTTCATCATTTCTCATGTTGTTCAAGAGGCAAAACAAATGACTTCAATGCATTTTACTTCAATCATTTGAATAGTAAATCGGGTGCATTAGAGGACTCATTTTTGGCACTTTGAAAAGACAAACATAGCATTCAAGGCAAATTGAACAAGGGAGAAAGGGAAAATTCAATGTCAGCATAGTTGAGATAAGATTTGCATTTAGTCAAAATTACGGTTTAGCATGGAAATCCCACTCTATGAAAATGTTCGATCATCCTGGGATCACGAGAATTGACACAAAGCTATGGTTGAATAATGACTTCTGTATAACAAAGATGTGCAAACTCATTCATTCTCCTACCCACCCAAATAAAACCCAAAGGGACTTATTAAATCACTTTCTACATTGATGGGCCACTCCGACCATACAAATCACTCATAAATGACTGAACATATTCCCTGATTCTAAAATTCAAATCCATTTATAATTTCATCACATATCATGACCAAACCAGAAGTGGATCTTATACAATTCCATATGCAAACTACATTCTTACATGGCAATGAGGAATTTTACACAAAGAAATCAAGTGATTTAATAACAAATGGCCTTGGAAAATCTCATTAGTCAAGTTCTTTAAAAAAATTATAGATTGTACAAAGCCAATAGAAACTGAAATTTGCAGAAACCTAATCTTTGCCAATTTTGGTCCAAGCATTGCCCCTGCTGCGAGTCATCATCCACCGTAGTAATCGTTCATCTTTGTTTAAGTAGCTCAATTCCTGGTGGAACTGTGGGTTGACCATGAATGTCATCTGCATCATATGTGCCTGCACAATGGAACAATCTTCTCCAGTCACTGCTCCATGCATCATCATCACTGGTGTGCAAGACATGGACCAGAGAAGAAGAAGAAGAAGGAGAAGATGATGAAGTGCATCATATGTGCCGGCAAAATAAAACAATCTTCAATAACTGCTCCCAGCATCATCACTGGTGTAATAGAGGGACCAGAGAAGAAGAAGAGAAGAACAACAAAAACAACAATGATTTTAAAATGAACTAAAACAGGGGAAAAGACATCATTTTCTACTGACAAGTATGGACTAAGTATCTCTTCACCCCTTGTCAAACCTGCTTCCTCCTTCTTGGATGCTAGGAACTTTCTAACTTGCCATAGTAGACAAAGCAGGGTTGCCAAATATCTCTCTCTAATAAGACTCTCAAGCTATCTCAGGGTTTCCAAGCTTTGGATGACTGGTTGGTCCCAGAGACAACAAAGAAGACTCCTCCTCCACCTTTGCAAAGGATCTAACAAGAGAAGATGACAATCCAGTATGCAATCAATGGTGGGTTTGACGCCCTTGCAATGAAGAGGCCAAGAGCAGCTCCTTAAAAACACGAGCAAAGGAATGAATGAATGAAGCGAGAAAAGGGTTTTCGGATTTCGGGTTCTTCTATCACAGATTCACCTCGGAGAAGCGGCCATCTCGCTTCTTGATGTCGTAGGCGAGATTCACTCTACCAAAGGACTTGATGTTTGTAACCACGCCGCTTCGAGCGTAGACGCGCTGTCCAACTCTGGTCATAAACTCCACAAGGTTACGTCTATCCACGGCAGGCTTCACCATCACCACGAAGTCATAGAGCGGCATGGTTGCCAGGCACCCTTTTTCTCCCCGGTCCGTCCCCACTCCCCGTCCAACTCCTCCCACACCACAACAACATGCAGTTTCTTCTACTGAACTCGGTGAATGCACACCCTAAAAAGAAAAAACCTTACAAATGAACCCACAAAAGAACAGCAACCTTCACACATCAATCAAGCATTACAACTGTACGGATTCTACCAGAAGAAGAAGAAGAAGAAGAAGAGTGGGATTGGAGCGCGGCGAGCGTGCGGTCGAAAGCAGCGGTATCCAAGATTTCGGAACGCACATAAAACCTCAGTGCTAGAACTAGGGTTAGGGTTAGGGTTTGAGCAGCTGAGAGCATGAATGCACTGTGGATAATTAAACCACAGACAAAGGGTGTGTCACATTGTGGCATTGCCATTTACAATTAAAAGGTATCTTAAGGCAAAAGAAGAATTATGAAAACTCAAATATTTCACCATGCAAAAATAATATAATCTTCAAAAAATCCTCTAAAAAAACCCAAAATCCTTCACGACACTATAACTCTATAATTAATCTCAAGTTTCAACACAAGCCAAAATATCATCTTTCAAAAATCCTCATGTAAAAATAGACCTATTAGGTAGGGGCCAAAATCCATTAAGCTACTATCTACTTATATAATATCCTAGGTGTCTGTCTGTCCGGCGGTGGTGGTGTTGGTGGTCGTCGTCCTCCGTCCCGTCATCCGTCCCGTTCATCCAAGTTCCTCATCCCGGAAGAAGAAGATGATGGAACAGGAGGAGGAGGATGAATGGCAGCAGTAGTGGTGGACTTCACAGTGTCCGAAGGTCATGGGTACCCACTACAGGTTGGGTCCCAGCAAAACGGAGGAGCAGTGGTGGACTGTGGATGAAGCAGACTGAGCGCGCGAGCGAGTGAAGGAGCGCTCGAGGCTTTCTTTATATATAATATCCTTAGTCTGTCCGGTGGTGGTCGTCCTTTTCATCCATCCGTCCCGTCATCCATCCATCCAAGTTCCTCATCCCGAAAGAAGAAGAGGAGGACGAATGGCGGCAGCAGCAGTTTATCCAAATGTTTATGTGATCCAATCCTGTAATTTATGAAAAACTCCTGTAATCTTGCATTTTGCCAAAAGCTCCATCTAATTTAAAAAAACTAAAACTTGTTGAAAAAAAACTGAGAAACAAGAGAAGAAATCTTTTTAAAACAACACAAGAAATTTCAAATTAAAAAAATATAAATTTATCAACAAATAAATAAAATGAAACAAAGTTGTAACAAAAAAGAAAAAAACAGAAAAAATTTTTTTTTTAAGGGAAAAAGCTAAAAATAAATAAAAACAGAAAAACATTTTAACAATTAGAAACTTTTTCAAAATACTTAAAAATAAAAAAAATGAAAACATATAAAATAAATATATTTAAACATGAAAAAAGGGAAATACAATAAAATAATCTTAAAAGAAAATATATAAATAGATGACAAAAAATAAAAAACAAAATAGACAGCAAAAGAAAGAGAAAAAAAACCATATTTGAAAAAAAAATGAGGTTTGTCTTTTATTTCCAAACTTCAAACCTGTATCTAATCAAACAAAACTACAAAATTAAAAAAAAATGATTTTCATTACAAAACATATTAGAAAAACTAGAATCTTTTTGAAAAAGAAAATAGAAAAATAATAATAAAAAATAAATGCATTATTTAAAAAAAATGAAGATAGACCAAATAAAAATAGAAAAAATTAAAGCATGAAACAAACATAAACAAAAAAAAGTAAAAACGCAAAAATTATAAAAAAGGAATGGAAACAAATGAAACAAGGAAAGGGAAATACAGTAAAAAAATTTTAAAAGAAAAAATTTACGAAAATGAAGAAAACAAATCAAGAGTAAAAAATAAGAAAAAAAAAACTTATAATAATGAAGAAAAACCCTGCTTGAAAAAGAATGAGGTGTGTCTTCTTTCTCCAAACTTCAAACTTGCATCCAACTAAACAAAAATATAAAAGTGAAAAAGAAACACTTTATTTTTATTATACAAAATAATAATAATAACAGAAAACACATAAAAATAAAAATAAAAATAAATAAAAGTTTATAGAAAAAAACTAAAACATGAACCAAGTTTAAAGAAACCTGGGGACTTCACAGTGCCCAAAGGTCACTGTCTGTCCGGTCATCCTCCTTGGGTTGTATGTTGGGGGGGGGGCTTTAGTGGGTATGTGTTATTTGGGGGAGGGATGATATATCATAGGCTGTGATTGGGTTCAGCAAGTAACTATCGAATAATCAATATATAGTAATGTACATATTATTATACTCGTG
>Ga0209208_10010574_pt1 | contig 11961 bp, 9 predicted proteins | sample S1TSphfallax_3_FD_187694 | JGI IMG/M metagenome (GOLD analysis project Ga0209208, IMG submission 187694) | Host-associated microbial communities from peat moss isolated from Minnesota, USA - S1T2_Fd - Sphagnum fallax MG (SPAdes) (version 2) | ecosystem: Host-associated > Plants > Peat moss >...
AAAATAAAAATAAAATAAAAACTAACTAACTGAGATAATCACCATAGTTAGCTAGAGAACTGAAACCCAACAGAAAACTGTTTCCCGACCACTTATCATTCATCCTTCATGTTGTGCTGCTTTCACTCTGGCCTTCTTCCTTCTTCTTGAAGCTCCTCCATCACCATACCCATAGCCCAGCCTTTTCAAATACCCGGACCCGCCTATTACCCCTGAGAAAACAGATACCCGTCCCCAGTTACACTGGTACACAAACACGTGCCAACACTGAAAGTAGTAGCCTAGGTACTAGGTACCTACTGCAGTAGCCAAAGACCAGTCAGTGGTCTGAAACCCAGTCAGTTGCCAAACCAGTCCAGTTCTCAGTCCGGTTACCAAACCCAGTCCGGTCCAGTCCAGACCAGTCCGGTCCAGTCCAGTCCAGACCAGTCCGGTCCAGTCCAGTCCAGTGCAGTGGTCCCCCTCTCTCTTTGCGTCTGCTCTCTCACTCACAAGAAGCTTCACCACCTCCATCGCTACGAAGCAAGGAAATCTCTGTTGTTTTGTCAAAGCTTTTGCTCCTGAAAGATGTGCGAGGAGGAAAAGAGTATATATATTTCGGAAGCTTGATTTTCTTCTTTCTTTCTTTTTTTTTTTTTTTTTTTTTTTTTCCCCCCCTTTCTGGTTGTGTCTTTTCCTATGTCCAGGAGATCTGCTTGGAGTACAATTTTTTTGTAGCAATGAATCGTGGAGGGAGGTTTGTGGAAGAGAAAATGCTGCTGGAAGAGAGTTCCAGTGAGGAAGAGAGCTTGGGATTCGGGGTTCTTTGATTGCCAAGAGGTTTCAACAAGACGTGCAGAAGAATGTAGATTCTTGATTTGATCAGTCAAAGTTGATGTGCTTGAGATATGCGACTGTGTCTTGCCGGGGCAGGGAAGGAAGAGGGATTGCCTTGCTGCTGCACGGATCAACGATTGCGTGGCGAGAAACAGAACAGCAGCATCTTTCGCATTTGTTTTTTTTTTTTGGTTGTTTTTGTGAGTTCGTTCTCTGGACTCGTTGTTCTGAAAAAGTTTTAGGTTCGGTTTCCTTGTGTTGTTACGAGCAGGAGGTGTGTGTGTGGCAGGGTAAGCAGCCATGGTTAGGGTTTCGGAGATGGAGGCCAGAATGGAGGTTTACAAGCTGAAGCATATGGAACTGAGGATAGAGGATCTTCTAGCATTTCCGATGCAGATAGCGGAACACGTGAGAATGGGAGTTGCAGAAGCCAACTCTTTCAAACAGGAGTGTGCGGATATGAGCAAGAAAGTGGAGAGACTGGTGCAGTTGCTGCGACAAGCAGCTCGTTTCTCCAGCGGCAACAACAACATGAAAAACTATTCAGCGGGGCTTTATGAACGGCCGGCCAAGCGCATCATGCTGGAGGTCACCAAAGCGCTGGAGCGAGTGCTGGTGCTTGTGAAGAAATGTAAGAGGAGTGGCATTCTCAAGAGGGTCATGACAATCACAAACACTGCAGATTTTAGAAAGGTGAACCTGCTGCTAGAGAGCTCAATTGGTGATGTCACATGGCTTCTTAACATCTCTACAGGTGGAGAGGATCGGCCTGAATGCATAGGCTTGCCACCCATTGCAGCTACAGATCCTATTCTTGGTCTAGTATGGGAGCAAGTATCCATTGTGCATGTTGGAACTCCAGACCAGAAAGCTGATGCTGCTGTGTATCTTGAAAATTTGGCCAAGGACAATGAACGTAATGTGCAGATTATCATTGAGGAAGGTGGTGTGCTTCCTCTGCTGTGGTTGCTGAAAGAAGGAACAGTTTCGGGGCAAGAAGCAGCTGCCAGAGCTCTCGGGCAGCTGGCCAGAGACCAAGAGCAAGTAAAAGCAATGAGAGATGTGGGTGCGTGTGCTGCTTTTACACACATTCTTGGCAACCATGCTACCTCCATGAAAGTTCAGGTTGGTGTTACTACAATCTTACTTGATAAAGCACAAAGTCAATGCACGCACACAACTTTGTTTCTACCTTTTTTGTCTGTGGGGAACTCTGTGATGTACATTTTTTACTTTCTTTCAGTGTGTGGGCTCAGCTTTGTTGCATTGTTTGGGCCTTGGTAGAGTGAAGTTGCATGGGCGATTTCACAGTTTGCTTCTCAGGATGATGAAGCACAAGAAGAGTTGGCCTCGCTGGGTGCTATCAGATTACTTGTGGCATTGTTAGCACATGATCTTATTGATGAAACTTCATTGAAGGTGCCCAACAAAAGTACAAGCATTCACTCCATTGTGAAGAATATTGGTCAAAATAAAACTGTAGGAAGTGGAGCTGGGGGAGGGAATGCTAGCACAACAGACCTTGATCAGCGAGTGGATGACTTCAACAAGAAAATGGGAGAAAAACAAGTGCCTGTTCTCGATGGCTTAGCAAACTCAACTCACAGTCAGAAAGTGTATCCTACTAAACAAGCATCTGCCCTTCATCAAGGAAACCAGAATCATAGAGACAAGGAGGACCCTAAAATCAAAGTCATGCTCAAAGCTGAGGCAGCACATGCATTGTGGAAGCTTGCCAAAAACAACATCAAGAACAGCAAACAAATAACAGACACCCGTGCACTCCTCTGTTTTGCAAAACTCATTGAAACAGATCATGGAATGGTGAAGTACAACTCTATTATGGCCATCATGGAAATTGCAGCAGCAGCAGAGAGAGACAAAGAGCTCAGAAGAGCAGCCTTCAAGACAAACTCCACAGCAGTTAAGGCCGTGGTGGAGTGTCTTCTGCGGGTACTTGAACAGGAGGCAGATGAGCCTGATCTACAGGTGTGTCAACTCCAGAGCTTATGAATCAGGATTTGACAATCCTGCAGAGTGTTATTTTTGTCAGTTTTTGGACTAGTTGATTCTTATGCCTAGAATGTGGAGAGAGGATGTGGGGGAATTTATGATCCCTGATTGTTGTGGATGGATCTTGAGAATGCTGAAAGAGTATGTCTGAGGTATGATGAATCCTGACTGTTGCAAATGGACACATTTTCTGGTGACATTTTATTTAAGACAACCACAAACCTTACTATTAATAATTTTGTTCTACTATAGGGGAATTGGACTTGGGGCTCTTGACAGGTTTTGGGGCATTTGCCAACTACTACGAAGGGCCTTCTCATGTCTCTTTGACTGTGCAGGCACCATGTGCAAAAGCTCTAGGCAGCTTGGCACACATCTTTCCAGCACCTGCCAGACCTCAAATCACAGCCCTCACAATAGCACTTGGAAGTGAGGAGCCCAATGTAGCAGCAGAGGGTGCTATTGCCCTTTGTAAGTTTGCTGACAACGATAACTACTTGCACATGGAGCACTCAAGAACTATACTTGAAGCAGGGGCAACTGACCATCTGGTTCAGCTGGTTAATTTTGGAGAACCATATGTGCAGATTCATGCACTGAGACTGCTTTGCTACTTGTCCCTCAATGCTGCTGATAGTGATGCTCTGGGGAAAGCTGCAACATTGCCAGCATTGCTCACATTCAGTCGCTCCCAGCTCCTTACAAAGCATGAGGACATTCGACAACTTCTAATGGATGCCATTGCAAAGTTGGAGCTTTATCAATTGGGCAGCTCTCATGGTAGGCCCAATTCTGTACCCTAATTTCACTCTATACAACCCTATAATTCCTTCTCAACAGTGCTCAGATTCTTCTGTGAATATTGTTTTCAGTCTATCACAATCATAGAAGCTTGGGCTTCTGCTGTGTGTTAATCAGCAAGGGTAATCACAATTTATTGGCAGTAGAACCTTCCTCATGTCAGGCCTAAGAGTTTCTTTTCCTTGCTAGAAAAGGAGGTTTAGATACCCAATTGCAGTTCACTACAATTAGTAATCCATTACACAATTGCAAAGAAGGATAGTCTCAGCTGGGGTCACCAGACTTGAAGTACTACCTACTCAGATGACTTGGGTCCTTTTTCCAGCAGTCTAAGTAGGCACCAGTGGTATGATTAAAGAAAATGTTCAGGGTGCAAGAGGTCCCAACTACTGTCACGTACGCCTCTCTTTCGCTTTGGCTTAGATGCTTGCATGTGCAGAAGCAAGTAAAATGAAACAAATCCATCCCTCACAAGTTTGTTTCAGCTTGTATTAGGATGTTATTGACATTGTAAATTAGCTATGTCTCTTGAGTGCTAGCTGCCATCATAATGAGTCTTAAAGAAAATGCAATAGATTACTGTATAATTGTCTTCCTTCAATTTAGACCAGATTATTATGTACTTACACACACTCATGTTTCAAAGCTGATGAAGTTGGTGGGGAGTATTGGCTTTCATAATTAAGGTAATGGCTTGACACTTTGTGAGTGACAAGGTTATGATTACACATTAATGCCATTATTGTTTTGTTTGGCCTGAAGTTCTCTCTGTAGAGTTAACTTCCATGTTTTTGTGGAGCTCTCTCTGCAATCACCTTGATATACTTTTGAGAAGTCTGTGCAATTCTGATGGTATTAAGTTTTAGTAATTACCATCTTGCTTCTATTTCAAATGCTGTCCAAGAATTCTTTATGCTTCAACACATACCAGTGTGGAGTGGTTTTTTTAACGTATCCAAGAAATCCTCTGGTTCCAGTGTAGGTCTGGTTCTTCAAAAACTTCCAAAATTGTGGCTGGCTGAAGTCCCAAGAGAAACATGCTGGGGCAGTCAGGGATCTGGTTCTTTGCAAAACAAATTTGTGATCAGTTCCTGATTAGCAGTTATTTATGAGACATATCTCTGTGTTTCTTGGTTAGATTCCAGTAAGTTTCAATCAGGGATAGCTGATTGTGCCATAAGTGCACAAATGGCATAAAGAGGTCATGATTAGTCTAGTTACTGGTTCAGAGAGCTTTGTTTGATTAAATCTGATTAGTTGTGACCAATGCTTGTTGAAGCTCGAAGGCACTACTTGTGCAGATTATGCAGCAAGCCAGCTTGCTCTGAAGACAACTGGAATAACAACACAGCACAAGTAATATCTCTAATGAGTTTCTAACTTGGAAATCAGTTGATTAGTACAGATGTTGTGGCATGATTAAAATCTTGCAGATGTATATCAAAATCGCTCAGTGATGAAAGTCTGATAGGAAGTGATAAGCCTTTCTTTGTGCCAGTATTCAAAGGATTACTACCTTGCAGGTATGATCATTACTAATCCCCACAAAACATTTTTGTCTTTCCTTGTTCAATTTCTACATGAAGAATTATAGCTTTTTAAAGTTGCAAGTTCCATAGACAACAGTTGACTTGAAGATTGGTTTTCCCTGGGGAAATCGTTTGAAATCTTTGACTGCTCTCACAAAACTAGCTTAAACTTATTGCTTACCTGTTTCAGCAATGCTTGGGACACCAAGGATGAAGATTTTTTGCAACCAGAGACATGCACACTGTTGTAGCACCAATTGATGCATCAGCAACAAAGGCAATTTAGAACATCCACAAAGAAAATTTGGGTTTTCAAATTGAACCTGGGTCAACAGATTTGCATTACCTACACTTTTCAAGGATTCTTTGTAGCATCTTACTACAAATGAAGGCAAGTTGCTAACAACTACTAAATTACAGGAGTTTCTCATTTGCATCAGAACTGGGTCTAACCTGATCTTTGTATCCTACAAACTGCAGTCATTTAAGGTGAGGAGCATATGCACCACTGCAAGATGAAATTGAGCTGTCTGGTAGCTGATCAATAAGCATATCCAATGCAACCAAAGCATTTTTCAAAATCTCCTTTTCAATGTTCAACAGCTGTGTTGCCACTCTCTTCTTGGGGTTTATTTTGTAGTCTTCAAGCTGCAGAGAAAATCCACTGTCAACAGCCTGCAGAACCAGTAGGCCCCATGTGTATGCCCCAAAGACATGAATGCCTTGGCACACACTTGTTTGCCATAAGCCCAACTTAAAAAATAATCCCTTCATAAGTTGTGCACTTTCTCCCCACACTGTTGAGTAATATTGAGAATCATGAACCAAACTTATTGACCTGAGGCTGGATAGTTAGGGCTAGTGATTACTCTAGATTGGTACACATTGCAGATCAGACAATTAAGAATGGAAATACTGCTCACCTCTGCAGTGTTTGATGACCGATAGCCTGCTAGACGTCTCTGAAAATAGCTTGCAAGTTGATCTAACACAGCCCTTTCATTGCATGGACTTACCTGCACAAAATCCATATGATGCAGTGAAAACATAACAGCCATAAGAGTTCAATAAACACATACATTGTATTGCTTGTATTGCTCCAGGTTGCAAACTAACTCTGGGCAAAGCTCCTTCACAAACTAAACAGCCAGTCGTATTCTGCCTAGCTCAAGCATTTGAAAAGTTGTTGCTACTTTGCATGTCTGCTTCTTTCATGAGACCACTGTAAACCATTATCAACGGATGGAAACTTACAGGACAGACAGGTCCTTGAGCAAAGTTGACAGACTCCATCTCATTGGGGTCAGACAAGTTGCCAAGTCGCAGGTATGGCAGCATTTCCAACACTGCTTCCTTTTCCTTTCCTTTGTAGATCTGTTCATTGCATGCCAAACCATCCATAAGAGTAACAGCTTGTCAAAAAACTTCCAATCTTGTGAGATTTGCAGCAATCAGCCAGGAGCAAGAACTTGTCCCCCAATATTTCAGGTTTCACTACCCAATTACATGTCCCCTAGTATTTGGGCAACAATTCACATCCCTCTGTGTACTGGCTGAAGGATGCAACCAAAGCAGGAAAGCACAGAAATTTGAGATGTACTCATATCAGGCTTTGCCATGGCATGATGGTTATAAAATTTGGTCCTGCAATAAGAGGAGAGTAAGGAGGAGCAATGACAAGGACAGGATTGGCTTGACAGAATGGTGGCTAATACCTGCATGGGGGACAGTCAGTCCAGTGTGATTTGCTGAACCTAGCTTCAAAGGTTTGTGTGGGCTTTCAATTTTTGATCTATAAAACTCTTCCTCCCAGTGTGATTTCACATGTGAAATTTACAGACACCCCAGAAAAGCTAGAACTTGAAGTTCAGCAAAAATGGTAGAAAGGACAAGCAACAATGTCTTGATGCCAGTGAAGTGGTCTCAAAAGCAGGAAGGAGTACCTGGAATGTCTGTACAGTCAAGCGATTGTTCCTTTGCACAATTATTCGCTTTTGTTGATAAAGAGGATCATCTGTCTCCAGTGATGCCTTTGTCACCCAGATATGAATGTCCACATACAATTCCATTGTGTTAATACCCAAATACAAGGCTAATTTGTGATTCAAGGTCCTAATCAAGGCCTGAGACATGATAAAAGTAGGAGGAAATTTTAACAGTACAACTCATGGGCTTACTTCAACTGAAAGCCGATCGTATGGGTTGTCTTCATCTACAAAACCATAGTTCAGCAGTAATCTGGAATTCGGCTGTGGCCCACACCTGACATTGCTCAATATGATTTAGGCTTTTACCATCACCAAAATTCATGACTTTCCATGGAGTACAGGAATCAACACCTTGGACCCACTTCTTAATTCACTGACAAGCAGCAATGATTTACTTCAATTTACACCCTGACCCAAAAGTTGCAGTGCACACCTTCATGCAATAAAAATGCAGGACATACCAGACAACAATGGGTTCCCCAGCATGATAGGGGCGGTCAACTTCCAGCTGAACAAAGTCACCCACTGCTTTCAACATAGCTTTGCAGTTGCTTTTGTATGACAGTAGTGGGGGACCTAATGGTACCAATGCAAATCGCCTTGCCAGACTCACTCCCTGTGAAAGCCCACCAAATCAAATTTGGAAGGAAAAGTATGTGCAGCCATGAGAAACACCTTCAATTGAGACAGCAAACATGCATGCCCACCCAAGATAGCTTCTGAAAACAAAGATAGAATCTCCAAAGCATACCTGCAAATGAACAACACAAGACTGCACAGCTACAAACGCTTGCTTGAAGATCTCAAAAGAAAAGGCCTCTGTTGGAATATCGAAAGGGTATTGCTGTAGTAAAACACATGAGTCAGATTTTGCACTTTTATACTTGCACAAAATAATCCACATTGATTCCAAAGCAATGTGACAGATCCTTTTTTTCCCCAAGCTCTATAGACATACCTTGAATAAAGAGCCAGCCATAAACCACACAGTATCAAGTTCCCCATACTCTCTCTTAATGCCCTCCAACCGTTCTGAAATCACTTCCTGCTCATCCATGTTCACAGTTCTGCAATTAGTATAAGCACCGGACTTACACCACCTGGTGAAATATCTTCATAAGTACTGAGTAATACTCCATACTTGCAATGAAATCTATTTACCTGAATAGAAATGAGAGATGACCTGACAATAAGCATATTGACATTTCAGATCTGATGACATAACAGGAACCAATCAGCAGGCATGGAAAAGAGGAAACCCAACCCTAAAGAAAAGAGAAACAAAGTGAAAAAAAAATGCAAAAACATGGGGATTGGTTTGCACAATAGTGATGGTGGCCATACACATCTTCAGTGAACATCAACAGTAACATGTATGGTATGACCGCCTAACCTAACATCATCCAGTGAAATACAATACAACCAGTTCTGCTTCTGCTGGTGCCACTTTGCATGTGTAAGTTGGCCAGATAATAACAGTCTCTCCTATTAACCAGAGGGTCCAGCACCCTAAGAAGAAGAAGAAGAAGAAGAAGAAGAAGGAAAGCAAAGTACAGAGTAGAGCATAATTCACCCTCATTGGACTGCCTGCAAAGTATTCGTCAACCTCTTCTTGAGACCACAGCAGTGGAGATTCTACTGCAAGCTGTCCCCTTCCTCGTTGCCGGTCGAGCTCACGGATGTAGGGGTACCAGTATGATTCTTTACCTTGTTTCTTCTCGTACATAAGATAAAGAGCCAGGCATGCCAGTTCAGACAATTTATTTGTTGTCAACAGTTCCGCTGCAACAACAAAAATCAATGCCACAAAAACCAACCACAGGCAAAACACACAACTTTCAGATTATCAAATGTTGGTTAAATCTTAGAGTTGCTTTCTGTAAGTTCATATCAAATTTCTGTAGATGGATGCTTTGACAAGAAGCCACAGAAGAAGCACTATGTATATTAGATAGTCTGTGGTGAGGAGAGATGCAAAAACTTCCAGCAAATTTCCAAGCAGTTCTTCTTTGTGAACCAGCAGCCATCGGTGTGAACATCCATAACCTACAAGCACAATGGCATTACCTATAGTTTCATCTCCCAACACTTTCTCCAGGGTTACCACCAGTGACTTAGGCACAGCCAATGCCACTTCACCAGACTGCAACCATTTCCGGCATCCAAAAAACAACCACTTCAGCCACACACACACGCACACACAAAGCCAGCTAGCCAGCCACCTCAGGCTTTCATCATTTATTTCTTCCCGCCACAGCTCTCAAGGTGCAAAGAAACCCCAATTCTTGCAGAATTATGCACAATCTAAGCAAAAGGACGACGATGAAAAAAGCCTCTGTCTTCTTTCCCTTACCTGAAGCTCCTCGCTAGCCACAACGTAATGTATCGGCTTGCTCTTGCCACCACGACCGTCGTTGTCCCAAGGACTGGCCTCCGCTAAAGCAACTTTGCACTCGGGCAGACCTTGCTCGTGCATCCATTCCTTCAAGTCGATACTCCTCTCATGCTCCTGTTTCCTACTCTGCACAGTATAACCTTGTCCATCCGCCGCGGTGAGAGTATTATTCAAGCTACAGGCGTGCACAGCAGGTAACAGCAGCAGACCACGGCGAGTTGCTCTTCGTGTATCGCTCCTGCCGGAGGAAGAAGACAACAGCCACCTACGCAGCAACCACAATCCGCTACGCTTCTTCACCATTTCTTCATGACAACGTCTGGTGACAGACAATAATGAGACACCGCCATTACTACGACGATATCCTGTTCCACTGCTGGTGGTGGTGGTGGTGGCGGCGCCTCCGTAGACGAATCCACAGGGACCCGCGATCGCTGCAAGCATGATGGAAAGCAACGCAGTGCGCTCGGAACGCAGCAGCGAGCGCGAGGGAGCGGATTCCTGAGCGTTGCTTATCCTGCACTACACTGTGGAATGCGCATTCTACGTCCAGATTCATGTTACGTTTGAGGTTACCTATTTTATGGCCCTTCATAATTTTGGGACCCCAACTTTTTCTTTCTCCTTCACATTGTTAGGTTTGACCCTTGGTTTTTGGGACGCCACATTCTGTGTCCAGCTTCAGGTTACCTATTTTTATAACACTTCCTTTCAGGACCCGAACTTCGTTCTGCTTCAGGTTACGTTTGAGGATACCCATTTTATGGCCCTTCCTTTCACGACCTGAACTGCGTTCTGCTTCAGGTTACGTTTGAGGATACCTATTTTATGGCCCTTCCTTTCACGACCTGAACTTCGTTCTCATTCAGGTTACGTTTGAGGATACCCCATTTTAGGACCCGAACTTCCCTCTGCTTCAGGTTACTTTTTTTTTAAAACCCCTTTTTTTGGGACGTCACATTCTTTTTCCAGTTTGAGGTTGCGTTTGAGGTCACCTATTTTACGGCCCTTCATTTTGGGACCCGAACCTCCTTCTGCTAGAGGTTACACTTAAGAGTAACACCGGAGAAGCGCCGGGTGTTCCTTGAAGCACGGCCAAGATGGAGGTGACGTTTGAGGATACCCTTTTTTTTGGTGGGGGGGGGACCCAGGTTGAGGTTACGTTTGAGGATACCTTTGTAGAGAGCGCTTTGTTTTTTGGGGACCGCCCCGTGTCACCCAACATTCTGGGTCGAGCTTGAAGTTACGTTTGAGGTTACCTTTTAAAATTGGCCTTTCACTTTGGGACCTGCTATTCTGCGTCCAGCTTTGAGGTTACCTTTTTTTGTGGAAATTGGGGACCCGCCTGTTCTTTGGGTGTCCAGATTTGAGGTTACCATTTTTATTGGCCTTCATTTTATTTTGGGACCCCACATGGGATTCCGGGACCCTCATCCTTTCAAACCTGTTTTGATTTTCAATTCTTAAAATTTGAAAAAAAAGAAATAATCTAATTTAATAAAAACTGCCAAACCATTAATTTAATTTAAATAAGCTGCCAACTTTTATTGGTTTAAATTCTGGGCAAATTTTGTCCCAAAAAAAACTGGGAAAATGTTTGGGAATTGTGAACAAACTAATTGGGTGGCTGCTAACCCAGTTAGTTTACCAGTTAGTTTACTTGTGCCAACTGCTAGTTATTGCGCTAGACCTAACTTAACTGCAGTGCTAACAGAGGGGAAAGAGTAGAATTAGACCTAACTGCAGTGCTAACAGAGGGGAAGAGTAGAATTAGACCTAACTGCAGTGCTAACAGAGGGGAAGGGTAGAATTAGACCTGTGCTAACAGAGGGGAAGGGTAGAATTAGACCTAACTGCAGTGCTAACAGAGGGGAAGAGTAGAATTAGACCTAACTGCAGTGCTAACAGAGGGGAAGGGTAGAATTAGGGTTTGGGGATCATGCTTGTTAAGGTGTGCATTTCACACCTAATGTTAAGTTAGTGTTCAGTGAAAATCTAGGTGGCATCTTAGGTGGCATCTTAGGTGGCAGCCAATGTTAAATGGGTGATTGTTGAATATTAAATGAACCTTAACTTAAGAGAAAATTTTCATGGTAAATAGGTTTAGGTCCTAAATGACTAGCTTAGGGGACTTAATACTAGAGTCCTTAACACCAAGTGTGAATGTGTGCCTTTAGTAAGGCCTAACTGCAGTGCTAACAGAGGGGAAGGGTAGAATTAGGGTTTGGGGATCCTCAGTTTGATCCAAGGCGTTGTTGTTGTTGTTTTGGAGAGAGGGTTTTAGGTTTTTTTTTTTTTTTTTTTTTTTTTCCTGGCCGCTGTTTCTTCTCGATTTGGTTGTGCGTCTTCTGCGGATTGGATCTGGCGCAAATTTCTGGTGAAGCTTTTTCAGTATTTGGTCGAGAGTTGCACATGATTG
>Ga0209208_10010576_pt1 | contig 11960 bp, 10 predicted proteins | sample S1TSphfallax_3_FD_187694 | JGI IMG/M metagenome (GOLD analysis project Ga0209208, IMG submission 187694) | Host-associated microbial communities from peat moss isolated from Minnesota, USA - S1T2_Fd - Sphagnum fallax MG (SPAdes) (version 2) | ecosystem: Host-associated > Plants > Peat moss >...
AAAAAATTGGAACCAGGAGCTTGGTGTCATGAATGCTTGCAACATTAAACAAGCAATTTGAACTAGGAGCTTGGCCCTACACAAAGTGCACACCAAGAATTTAGATCACTGATTCTTGATTCTTGAATGTAAAAATAGGACCTATATTTGGAAGTGAATGATCAATTTTGAAAAATACATTGAGATTCAAACTTTGAAGTTTCAAAATGAATATGCAGTTAATTGTTAAGCAAGTGTTGAATCATGAGTGACAAACCAATGAACAAACAAATGATGAGCATCAAATGACCAATGATGCAAGATTCAACACTCCACACATAAATTCAATATAAGGCTTGAGTTACAAGACTCAATGATTTAAGAGTCAAGACTCAAGAATTGACATTGCACACATAAATAAACATGAACATTGAGATTAGAGATTAAGCAATAAGGTGAACAATGAACAAATATTGAATTGTTGAGCACCAAAGTTCAAGATTGAGTAATGATTCATAATTACAACTTTTAAGAAACTTACAAATTGCAAGAAAAATACAAAACCAAAACCTTCAATCATAAACTTGAATCAACTATTTAAAATTGAAACATATAAAAATTTAAAATTCAAGTTGCTTGAACCTTAAAAGGTTTAGGATCCAAGAACTTAGCTTATTGGAATATTCTTGTCACTTGAAGGTTGAAGTTTGAATGTTGAACCACCACACCACCTTCTCACCTACTAGCAATCTATAGCTACCAATAACATTAAATGCATCAAGGAACAAGTGTCACTTTGAAAGCTTATTGGAGTGCACACCAACAACTCTAAATGTGCTAAAAAACAAGCGCAACTATGAACCCTTGTTAAAGTGTGTGCTGGTTTTAATTCTTTAAAGCTTGAACACTTGTAGCTTGGAGACTTGCACATCAACAAGTGAAAATGGGTTTTAAAGGGGAGGGTTTAGTGAAAACAGGTTTGAGGGAGGGGTTAGGGTTATGAAACGAACGGCCATTAGGGTTATGATCTAATAATCTATGTCAAAAGCACCTACAACCTGTGTGAATCAGGATTTTGCCTTGGCAGTGGGGAGGCAATATGTGAGCGTTTGTTCTTTAGATCAAGGCAATGCTGAAACCTATTTGATGAGATTTTTGCAAAAAAAAAAAAAAATTGGAAAAAAAAAATTCCCTTTATGATTCACCAGCCCAATATTCAAGTTGATAAATTGCAAATTTTTGTTCAAAAAAAATGATGCTCAGGAGTATTGGCACAAGTGCCTCCGCCTCCTCCGCCTTCTAAATAGGAGGTCTACATTTCCTCTTATTTTCTAGGGGGTATATTCACAAATATAAGGTAGCCTCCAAATACACTAGGAAATTTCCCAGACTACTTTTACATCAACTGGAAAAAGCATTAACAAATAACAACTTTGACACCTGGTTCAAATAATCAAAACTGGGTTTTTTGGGGGGAGTGGGGGGCAAATTTCAACACTTGGTGACCCCCCAAAAAAAAAAATCTGTTGCAACTCATATAAAGGATTTTTGTGGAAACAAAATATGCAACAAAGTCACCAGATTTAGAGGAAAACAATTCTGAAATTGTCATCTTTAGACAATGGGTTTGGACAGCTTGCCAACAAAAAATACAGTAAACCCCTCTTATAATCAGGCCCTTGGTGATCACATTTTTTTTTGTGACACTAATGAATTATGATTTAAATGTGAATAGTCACATTCCATATAAACCCTTACAAGATTGTGATTATAAGGAAAAAAAAAACTTTGCAAAACAATCCTTTATGCTAGAATAAAAGTGTTAGTTTTTAAAATTTCTTACATGGGTTATTCTAAGCTCTGCTATGCATTGTTAGACCTGAAAAAGGTTATGATTTTTGCTTATTTTAAGGTGATCATTAATATTGAGTTTGAACTCTTTAATTATTAGCTTATATATTTTGTCAATTAGATTATTTTAATTAAGATTCTTTGCTTTCTTATTTCACATATCTTTTGCTTGGTTACATTAAAAAGTTGTCTTTTTCTTTTTTTTCAATTGGAGACATTGTTATTAGTTTGCATAACTTCAACACAAATCAACATTAACATTGTCATTTAGGGTACTACAATTTACAAAACCTAATATTTGTCCAAGATTTCTCTCGTTATAATGATTCTAAAAAAAAAAAGCTTTGCAAATATTTTGTGCTGCTACTGAATGTGATAATAATGACTTAAAAAAATTGCGATATTGACTTTAATGAATGATGTTTCTTACTAAAACGGATGGTTACCCAAAACAAAAATAAAAAATAAAAATGACAAACAAGAATGTGACTAAAATGGGACGTGATTATAAAAGGGGTTTACTGTAACAGGATTCTTAAAATTTTCTACTTTCCTCTCTGAACTGTAGCCAAATTTGGCCAACAAATTCCTCTTCTGGAAGATCGCCAGACTTGTGGCTGCATTACAAAATTGAAAAAGCAAAACCTTGCATTGATACCTGACGCCAATAATCGAAACAATCAAATCAATACCAGCAACAAGAAGTGGGCGCATTTCTAGAAGAGCTGGTTTACTCAGATTGCAGGACACTTGGTGAGCTCTCATATTTTTGTGATTGATCCAGCACTCAGCAGCAGCAGCAGCACATGTCCTGACTCCTCATGTTGTCACAGGCATTTCGTTGCACAATTTCGTCAATCGTTCATTATGAGATCATGATGAAGTGTTTGGTAAGAGTGGTGCATCCTCATAATTACTGATGTGGGTCCTAGTAACCCACTGCAATTGCTCTGCCTTTCCGCTGCTCTGCCACAACGGTTTTTTCTAGCGTTGCAAATCGCGATCCAAACAACAATTGCTGGCCTTTGTAGTACAGACTGGAGTGTAACGAGAGGCGCAGCTAACTTAGCTAATCCCAGAGCTCCAGATTTACAAGTAGGTGGTTGTAGTATCAATGTTATGTGTCGCCTTGCATTTATTCATATTCCTTGTCCACTCATAACTCATTGCTCCTGCATGTTTGTTGTGCCAGAGCCACCGATTTCTCAGTTTGTTGACATTCTCGCCTTGTGTCCGATCACTTTAAATGATGTTTGTCGTTGTTACACTAATGTCATTTATGTCCAAACTCAATGCCTGTCTTTCTGTTAACTTCAGAGCTAGTACTCCTGTCCCACTTGTCGCCAAGGTTCACTTATTCCCTTTCTCTTCTCTCTCCAGTGAGAGAGATTCGAACTTCGCAACTTCGTTGCTGTATTATTCCCTGAAATATAAGCTGTTACCCATTGCCACGTTGACAGCTTCCTGGTCCTTAAAATAGTGGAAGCTCTTTGTAGTCGAGGAGAGTGTTATTTGATTGTGCCTCGGAGTGAACCAACCAAAATGGCTGGCCTCGGACTCAAGTGTGTGTTTTTTATCAGTCTTCTGATTGCTGCACTTGTGGTGCAAGCTGAAGCTGATGCAACGGTGATCAACATTTCTGGTGGCTCTCCAGTGGTGTTTTACGTGGACGGCAAAAAATACTCCGTTGGTGTCACCGACGTCCATGTCAAAGTGGAGGGCAAGAATCATCAAGCTATTGTCGTGAAAGGTGCTGATGGGAAAAACATAACTGTCAATGTGAGTAATGGCGACGTCGTTGTGGTGGTGCCGGATTTCGCTGGAGATGGCAGTGGTATCGTGGTGAGCGTCAACGGCAACGAGTTCCATTAGCCTTCAGGTACGACTGCACTAGACGTCCATTCTCTCCAAGCTGTTGTTGGGCCTGTGATTCAAGTCTGTGATGCCGTGGAAGGATTTGGAAGCTGTTCCGTGGAACTGTCTATGTAATTCTACCTCTTACATCCTTCTTTTTGTCTCACATACGACTGCAGTAGGCGAACATCTTTCTCACAAAATAGTTGATTTTGATGTTTTCCTTTCCAGGACTGACTCGGAATGTTTGCATCGAGACAACCAGTGGAGATTTTGTTCTAACTTTCTAGAGATCTTACAGTCTCACATGCCGGAAGTTCCAGCTGCAAAGTTCTGATCTCGGCAAGCTTCATTTAAGAACATTTCCTTTGGATATGTCTCACCAAGTTGGACTCATTTCTCATGCAGGTCTCAGATATGAAGAACTCGGCTTCGCAGTAGCAGTACTGTATGATCAGTCGTGCTACTTCCTAGTACACGGAATCCTAAGTCGAAATTTCGACAGTACGAGTGCATGTCCACAAATGCACTGACAATCTAAATTTATTTTCCAGCAAAGAAATGCCATGAAACATGGGTCGTGTTCTCTTTCTGTGTTGTGTGCAGTTTGTGCCTGTAGCAACTATGAGGCTCAATCCTGCTATATTTAATATATGCAATTTGTTGTTTCCATGTGATGAGATATGTGTTCTGGTTTCATGGTCTGTTGTTGTTGATGGTAAAATTAATCTTACAATATTATGATTAGAGAATGGTTTGTAGTCCTTGCAGCTGATTGCTCCTTAGTCTTGAAGTCTTGATCTGAACTTATTGAGGAATCATGGCACAGACGTGTGCAGCTTACACCAAGTTCATATGAAGACATCATGTGAAGGGGATGTCAAGACTTGTAACACAACACTGATCTTTCTCCAATCCCTCTCCTTGAGGGATCATAAATTGATCACTAACTCATCACCTTGCTCCCCTCGAGCATTTCACTGAGCTCAGTATAATAACACAGTGTGATCTTATGCAGAGGTCCTTAAGAATTTACCAGTCATTAATATAAGTTGTGCAATTGCATGTAGAAATTGCAAGACTCATCCACTGAATTTTTTTACTGTCTATTCTGTATGTTTGTGGTATATTTGTGCAAAATCTTTGCAAACAAAAGTGTACTGATTATAGTGGACATCCTCATAGACTTCTCCCATCTGCTATAAGCTTCTGTAAATATACACACCAAACCATCAAACCTTGGAAATACCTACCACAAACATAGTAAATATGCTTGGAACCCTTTCCTCATCTGCTTTTATGGTAGTTTCAATCTTGCAAGTTGCATGTTCTTGTCTGCAAATACTCACTTGTTTCTAATCTTCATATTCACAAGCTCATGTATAGCAATTCAATCCTTGACATCGATTATTACCATCTAGCTGAAATGTGATCAAGACGGTAATTCCTCATCCCAGGATGAATACCTTTCAACTGAGAGTGGATAGCTAAACTGCCTACTCAGGTCTGATTTCAGTCTTTGCATGGCTGCCTAAAGTCACACCCAACCTATCTCAAAAAATATCAAATTGGTAGAGCTAGATTCTGAACAAACTGATTTTGCTAGAAAATGAGGTTTTAAATCTCCCAAACCAAGTGAGTACTTTGGTTTTATTAAAGGGTAAATTTGTTTCATCAACTTAAATTAGTTCAATTTTAACATTGTACAAGACATAATTCTTGTGCATTTCTTTGCCTTGTTCCCTAAATGCTATTCAGAGAGTAGTGCTTACTTTTTCACTTTAGATCCTGGAAGATATCTGATTATAAAATTGGACAACTTGAGCTTCTGATATAGTTCCTTGCATTGGATTCTCTTTAAGTTCTGATGCATTGTTGTTCCTTGCCATGAATGATGTAAGTAGTTGTGAACAAACTATTGGATGATAACTCATAACTATTGTAATGATTTTCTCAAAAGAGAGTTTTCAGCAAAAGTTAGTCTAAGCTCAAGCCTGAACTGCTACAAACTTGCCTCACAGTGAAAAGGGTCCTTCCCTGCCTTTAACGCTAGGCAACCACCTAAGGCTGTCACAATAGAGCCTTGGTATAAGTCATCATATAGCTCAACTTCAGGTCTTTCAATTTGACATCTAGTCAACCTATTTTCATCTCTGTAATCAAAATCTCTTTTTTACTTCAAACACTACTTTCACCTAATTGTTGAACTCTCCTTGGACATTGGCCTTGCCCTCATTTGTTGGCATCTTCCTTCAAATTTCTTCAAATTGGAGCAATGATGGTGTGCACATGATGTGTGGAGTTGCAGTCATCAGCACAATGTTATTACAGAGCTAGTGCAACAATGGTATGTGCAGATATTACGGGTGGTAGGAGATACATGCAAGTAGTGTTTTGTTCTCCTGAATGTTTGGTGATGTTTGCACTCGTGACAATGCCCCACCCCACACTTCCCCTCAAAAAATAGAAATAAATGGAATTTTCTCTGGGAGGGTGTAGTTGAACTCTGCATAACTCAACTGATCCATTTGAATCTTCTTTGGTCCAAACTTGTAGTGCCTTAGCCTTCCTGGTCCACAGATGAGAAAGTAGACATCTAGAATAGATAAAGGCTTTCTTTGTTTGGTTTGAGACAATGGTATGACTGTAAAGGGGTGGTAGGAAACTAGAAACAGGGCAAGCAACACCAACCTCCCTCTTTCCCTGTTGTGGACTGTTGCCATCTTTAATGTTTCTACAGTAACAATGGGATATCAGTGCTGAACTGAAGAGCCTTTCAGCCTGTTAATTACTTGTGGTGGGTTTTAATGAAGACTTTTGTCGTCCAAGCAATGAGCGCAACAAGCTTTTGCTACGGGATGGAGCAGGCCTTGAACCTTCTGTGGACTCCAATTCAGGGAGTGGCTGACTTGGGAGCATAGTCATGGAGCGAGTGAATGCAATGTCCTACAGCATAAGATGCCCACAAAGTAAGATGAGTTGCATGATCCTGAACTGCTCACAATCTTTGAAAATGTACATGTTCCACCAGGATCTGGATCTGATAGGAAATAGATTTTACCATGACCCAGAATGTTTCTGAATGTATGCACTGCTTCAAAATCCTATAAGCTGTGACTAGGAATGTGATCCTTAGCAATGATGAACAGTGCTGTGAGTAGTACAAATATTTGCAGCAGCTTTGGAGATGGAAGGATGTGCAAGAGCATGCCCAGCCCTTGACAACCACAAAGACAAATGAGAATGACCACCAGTCATATTTCTATGAGATATTTTCAAGATCAATGCTTTGCTGCAAGATAGAGTAGAGTAAGCAATACCACATTTATATGGAAACATGCAAACCATTGTTTGGACATGGAACCACATGGGTATGTCTCCTGCATAGCAAAGGCATGAAGGACAGAAAACTTGCCTTTCCAGAAACAGGAGGGGCAGATTTGGCAGGTGCAAATGATTCAGACCTCATCATGCCTACTTTTGCCTGTCCTAGAGATTTGGAACTTGATAACTCAGCCTTCATTGTACTTGGCATGTGCTCATCCTTCTCTGCCAAAGCAAGCCACATCCAGAATTGTGTTAAATATTCTGCAACATATCAGTCAAAGAGCTGTCTGAATGTACAATGTAAATGGACATGTACTTTCAATGTGAATAAAACCTAATTTCAACGTGAATTCAACCTGACCTTTAAAAACTCATATTATGGCACTCACTCACTTGTGTACAAAACTCTAAAGTCTCATCTTGGGGGTTTATGGCTTACGATCAAGGGAAGTGACAAAGGAGCGCATTGAAAGTGAGGTTTCTGGCATGCTAGCCCCTGTAGCTGAGTGTGTTGCCTGTTGTCCTCCACTGTAACATTCAGGTACATTTAGGTCATCCCAGAATAACCACAGTGAGAAAACAGCAAGATGGGAACAAGGCAATAGTTAACCAGTCCCATAGAGAAGTGAAATGCTGGAGGATATGTAACCCTTTGCCAAGTGAAGCAGTAAAATGGCTGTCTTGCAACTGAAAAGACAAACAAGATCTACTGTCTCAAGACACTATGAGTGGGAGGCAGGGGATCACTGGATCACAAACAACCACCAACTATTGACTGCATCTTTATTTATGCAGATATCCAGTTATCGACAAGAACATCATACAGAATCATAAAGCAGATCACATGAATATGACAGTTAGAGAGAGCAAATATTCACTACAATGTACCTGGTGGAAGTACTATGTGTAGAAGGAACAGGAGCTGCATCTGATGCAAAATGCCATGCCAAAGTTTTTGAGCTCTTTGAACCTACTGCACCAACCCCCTCAATCATAGGTCAATATTATTCACCCTTTAACTCCACCATGTAGAGCACATTTAAAAGTAGTAGATCAGCACTATCTGCAGTTTTTATTCATAGGTCCACAAAGAAGGGCAAACTGTGAACTAGTGCTTAGATTAGATACCTGCTCTCCCTGGAGCTCAATGTGATGACATGTCGAAAATTCATAATTTGTGAACCTTTGGGACTACAGAGAGTGACCTCTTTCTTAGTGGCAAATGCTTATTTGGGAGCATGACAAAACTTATAGTTCACCTGACAGAAGTATGGCTGTGTAAAATGTGTGCTTTGACAATATACATGAGGTAGAGAAGACCAAGGGGAGGAAGATACCTGCAAAATCAGCTGATGGTAGAGGGTCCTGAAAGAGGGGGACTGGTTTTGGAACTGGAAGTGGATGGACTTCCATTTGAAGTGTGGTTGATGGAAGCGGCTGTGGTTGGTTCACATCAAATGTCTCCCTGAGAGTTGCTGAAATTTGCTCCCCTGTGGCAACTGGATCTGTATAAAAAGTGCTTGCAACATCAATGAGTTCTTGCACAACATGTATTGGCTTATCCACAGTCACATGTTTTTGAGGGATTAGGCAGGTGCCATAGGCCATTAAGCAAAATACATTAGGACAGTCAAACAGGCTCAAAAGCATAACCTAAAGTCTGGGTATTCTCTGAGACAACAAGTCAGTGTAAACCTACACAGTTTGCTTCGCATAGCATTACAAACCACCATTCAGATTAGTAAGGAACTTCACTTTCCACCAAGTCAAGGAGGTTCAATCCTGTGATTGTCAAAAGATCAAATATCTATATTTTTAGGTGCTTGAACTCTGGGGTTACAATTTGTACATTTCATAGTTGGCTCTTATATTCCTTGCTGCCCAGGAGAATGATTGATCCAAGTAGGGGTTCTGTTTAGGATTTGGTATGAAAATTTGAGGGTTTATTCTGGGAGTAGAGACTGTAGTCCTAAACCCTTCCAAGCCAATGGGAATAGCATCTCCTAATTCATTTGGAAACCATAATTTCCTGAACTGCTACACAGTGTTGGCAGGTGGCAATTTCTCTGTATAAGGGGAGGAGTGAGAAAGTCAAGTACCTGAAAGAACATAATGCTTGTGGTTAACATGCATGTTTTTTGCCAAGGACTGTTTCTTAAGCCCCTCACGATCTGAATGTTCTTGGCATGACCGCATCCTCTACACAAACACCAAGATCATCTCCAAAATCATCAACATAAAATACAGCATCCATTTTGTATCAACAAATTCACAAGTTGTGCCAGCAGTCTTCCTCTCCCCTTTAAATGCTAGTTGACTATGATGGTGTACTGCATTTAGCAGTGACAGAGCAAGCTAAACCAGGGAACAAATTGATGTTATCTTTATTTGAGATTCGTTGCATCTGTACAAAAAAATAGCATAGAGCTCAATCTTTATGACTCTTTATGACTTTCGGTAATCTGCAGTGGTGAAATTTCTAACAGTTCCAAGAAGCAATTGAGAACCATACAGTACATTGCATGGTTCCCAATTGCAAATCTTCTTCAATTTCATCTATATCCACCAACCCACTGACATCCAGATAAACCAAAAAGGAAGAGATTCAGAGCTCCTCCAAATAAAAAATGCCAACTTCATTGGTGCCATAAACTTTGTGTTTGCCCTTTAAAGAACTTGCACCTGAGCTAGGGATGCTGCTTGAAGCTCAATTGCAGAGATTTCAGTTGTCTGCTGACTGAGAAGATCACTTAGCTTGTATGCAACTGTTCCTAAGTGGTCAACAGCATTCACTAATGCCTTCACAGCATAGTCCTTCAAATTATCAAGCACCCTGCCAAAAACCACCAGCTCATTCTGTTACCGAGGCATGAAAACCTAACCCTCAGCAGCTTTCAAAGTCATCTGAACTGCACATCTTAGCATAACAGAAGGGAATGTTTCAGCAACCACAGAGATCTAGTCTGTGCAATTTCTATCCATACCAATTAAATGAAAGAGGAGACCACTGGACTTTGTTCCTGCTCTAGAAGAATTCAATTTGAATGCCACTGCTCAAGTGGAAAGACAAAACAAAAAGCTTACACTTGTTTTTGGTCACTAAAAAGGTAGGAAGATTCACAGTACTCTGCTGCAGAATAAAGCTGTGGTCGAAGATTTTGAAGCTCCTGCACATTGACAAAGTCCAGCTACTACTTGTCAATTATTTCTTAGACTCTCCTTGGTCATTAGGTATTTATCACCCTGGCACTAATAAATCAAAACTTGGGTGCACTTACAAATGCATTAAGCCTCAGAGGAATTGAAACAGATATCAACACGATTGCAGAGAAAACACTAGAAAAATACTTGACAAAAACTTTGAAGATAGCCATTGTGTCAGTTGTGGTAAAACTAAAAAAATTGTGACAAGAATACCTCAAATGAGAATTGAAAAATCTCCATACTCACTATTAAGAAAGCTGGAACAAGCTTCAAACGTTCTCATTAAAGTCAAAGAAAGACGTCCAGATAAGGACTGAAGAACCAGGAAGACGACAAACACAGAAGGGTAGAACTAGAACAATAAAACTGGCAATATGAAAAAAAGTGAGAGTCTCTCGGTTGTTCAGGGACCATCAACAATAACATGTAAGATAGTGTCTTATCTATCACAACCATCTGAGAACTCAAGAACTCAAGAAAACTTTATAACTACAAAGCCTCAAGAACCTTTGAAATTGACTTTAGATAATGCCCAACTTAGCACTAATAGAGATATTGGAAAGAACATGAGCTATGCATATCATGAGATCTGGTTGAGAATGATTATCAAAGATATCACAGGAAGTACTTTGAGGGCTTTGTTTTTCAGCTAAATCCAAGAACTTGCAAGAGAAGCCATCAGAAGCACAATTCAACTCACAAGACATGACAAGAATCTGTGCAGTCATAACCTTATGAGTGTCAATCATAAAGTATTAAAACAACACCTACATCATCAATGGCATAGCAGTGACCAGCTGAGATTTCTCCTTACTGAATTCATCAGCTCCTAGCAGTAGATACACATAAGAATATGATATTCTGCTCAAAATTTAGAGCAAACATTTACATAACAATCTGCATCTCGTTTCTGTAACTTTCTCACAAGCAATGGAAAGATTGTAGGCTAGCACTCAAGGGCCATATGAGGAATTTTGTTACAGTCCAAATAAGCATATCGTGCATTAATACTCATGACAGTGTTCATGTCACCAATTTGCGCAATTAGGCTGCCCCAAAAAAATCCTAATCAAAAGACGCAAAGGACATTCTTCATCAGAATTCGTCACACCAGCATATTCAACAGGCACTGCTCTACTTATCCAAACACGACAATAAACCCTGAATTCGTATGTCCATAACACCAGCATATGAGCTCCAATACTTTCATTCAGACACAAGGAGTTCCAATTTAGCAAAACATAAAAGTGAAAATTCCTATCTTGGTTGACTCCAACACCTAACACGCACTGTATAAACCTCTCAATTTGTATTTTAGGTGGTGATTTCACAGGCTTATTATTCACAACTAGTGATATTCCGAAACCAACAATATAGAGTCCAAGATTCAGATTTCAGAACGAAGTCTAAGAAACAGACCAAAAAAATCTCTATTATAAAGCACAAAAGAATCCGTCACTACTTACTGTCTGCAATGTGCATTGAATCCACGGAAGTGCAGCGGCGTCCGGGCCAGAGAGAAACACACAAACACACACACTCATTGCGAACAAGAGGAAGGAAGAAGGAGAAACAGAAGTCATACGAGGAAAATGTATATTATGCTGATATTATTGTCATACCTTCAAGGCCTGAATGAAGTGATGACTGCGCTGCATTTCGGCTTCGTGGTAGGTCATGAGAGGAGGCTCCATTTCCGACTTCCGCGAGAAAGATGGGAAGCGTTGGAATGCGGAGAAGAAGAG
>Ga0209208_10010577_pt1 | contig 11960 bp, 14 predicted proteins | sample S1TSphfallax_3_FD_187694 | JGI IMG/M metagenome (GOLD analysis project Ga0209208, IMG submission 187694) | Host-associated microbial communities from peat moss isolated from Minnesota, USA - S1T2_Fd - Sphagnum fallax MG (SPAdes) (version 2) | ecosystem: Host-associated > Plants > Peat moss >...
TACAAAGGGAAAATTAGGTCAAAGCATTAGCCTGACTACAACAGCGGCAGAATCGTTTAGCATTATGCTCTGTAATTTGGTACCTGCAAATTACAAAGGGAAAAAGCTAGGTCAGAGCAGTAGCCTGATTACAACGGAAGCAGAATCGTCTACCATTATGATCTGTAATTTGGCACCCTGCAAATTACAAAGGGAAAAGCTAGGTTAGGTTTCTACGGATTCCGTAGCGGAGACAAGAGCAGGCTACAGTCTTCAAGCTTTTGCATGCAGGCGCGGGCGATGGAGGATCGTCCAAGCTTCGGCAATGCTGGCGCGGGCGACGGATCCGTGCACAAGCGTTGCATGAAGGCGATGGAGGATCCGGTAAGCAAGGAATACTATTTAGTACTGTCTTTGTATTTGCGTGAATGGAGCCGGAGCGCGGATGAGACTAGCAGCTCTACTTTGGCGTTGATGCTTCAAGCACCATGAGGGTACGTACTACGAGTTATAATTGCGCTTTTATATCTTGTTTCATACTCAGTTCCGCTGAGAGTTTTGGGGAATGCTTTCTTTTGGTCTCAGGTTGCAACTAATTCTTCATCATATATTGCAGCGTTCAGTACCAATTATTCACAATAGAACTTGCTGATACAGAAGATAGATTTGTAGTCCAAAGATCACTCACGCGAATTTGATAAAGATCTCATGATATCCTTTATGTATCGCTAAAGAACTTCAAGAAGCAGGTCTATTTCAGATCCTAATTCAAATCTGCTTGATCAAGCAGATCTGGATTGCTTCGATGTAATTCACAACTAACTCAGAGTCTCTTGATCAAAAGGCAAATTAGAAAACATGCTGCAAAGAAGTCGAAGAGCAATAACTAGATTGAATTTCTTTCAAGGCAATATGCAGACGGAGAAGAATAAGAAGAACGCGGTCTTACTGAAAAAGAGTAGGAATGATGCATGCAGCTGCTCCGATCGAGTAGGCATGCATGATGATTCTCCGCGACTACGCTAATATAATTTTCCTTTAGATCTTGCGTCCTTGTGTTTTCTCAGAGTAACGTGCAAAATTTCTTCTATATATTTGCAGAGTAATGAACAGAACACTAGATCGAAAATTAGAGCATGCCTGCATGCTGATCTCCCGCGATTTGGTCCTGAAATATTTGCCGTCGAACCTCTTCAACTCAAAAAGGACATAGTCGAGGTTGTAAGAACTTAATTTGCAACATATGATTTACGTCCATGTTTCATCGGCTGTCTAAACTATTTTGTTTTTGTGTTTCTTTGTTCAGAGGCCGCCGGTGGTGCCGTGCCTGAAGAACGGCGGCATCCGCTTTACAATCGGCAACAAGTACTACTTTGAACCTAGTAGTAGTGTTGCTCATCACCTGCAACAACGTCTAAACGCAAAATTAGGCGATGTCCGATCAGCCGTGGACGACGACTTCATTCAACTTGCGATATCTCGGAGACAGTTATATTCCTCTCTCAACAGTCAGGTGAGGCTCTTTGTTTCTCTTGAACCTGCGGCATGTCTTTGATCTTGCATCTCATGTCTGCTTTTAAATCGAAATCAAAATTAGCAATTCGCAAAGATGATGATCCATAGCCAGGATACCTTTTGTCATATGAATCAAAGAACAGAAACACTGAAACACACAATCCGGCAATGTCCAGATGCTCAGCAACAAGCAGGAAGAATTCAAATGAGGAAGAAATCTTGCAAGTCCTAGGCAAGCTGCTTCACAGTCTTTCATAGTAGTATACTTCCTTTTAGTTTTTCTTTCCTGTGGTTGAAAGCAAAGTGATTGTTGCAGGGCTGCACAGAAGAAGCTGAAGCTGCCGCAGAGAAGAGGAGAAACAACAAGAAAGTAATCTGTTGACTGACTGACTGAGCTTCTGTTTATGAGTGCATTTTTGCAATTTGCATAACCAGAAGGAGAATCTTGAGGAAGGAGATGATCTGCTGCTTGCAAATGCAGTGCAGATTGAGCAGCAAGATCTTTTTCCTCAGCTGTTTGCATAATTGACTCAATTCTGAATTAGCTTTTAGACACTTAGGTCTTGAAACAACAGCAGGGCTCCATGTACCCAGGAAAAGAAAAAGAAAAAATGACCTCCTGTGACACGACCAGCAACTCAGCTGAAACCTGGGCTTTACAAGAGATGAAAAGCAAATCTTAAAAAGCCCAACTTTTTCACCAACAGCTCTAAACTCTCTCTCTACTTGCAACTTTCACTACCAAACTTCAAAGGTTAGCTTCTCGCTCCAACTTGTGAAACCACTCAAATCAAGTCTAGTAACCCCTCTAGAAGCCCTCCACCCTTTGGTGACGAACTCCATGACTTTTTTGTGCAATCATTCCAGCAACATCCTCTGCATGTGCCAGCCCTTTTAACACAAACTTTTTAGGCTGTTCAACAGCCTCTGCTTCAGACAAAAAAAAAGGGGTCTAGGGGTGTCTCTTTCAGGAGGCTATCTCCCAGCTCTCCTCCTGCAGCAGCACAACTGCAGATTCACGATCTAGCTCCTGCATGTTGTCCTCCTTTCTCTCTCTCTCTCTCTCTCTTCACTACATTTTAATTATAAGTTTTACATATATACCCAAAATTATGGGGCTGGCTCCAGCCATGAGTACTTGCTGTAGGTCAGCAGCAGATACTGTTGTCTGGCATTCATTCAAACAATATGCCAAACTTCTGTCAGTCAAAAATCACTGAGTCTCTAATAACTTGTGTATATTAAACAAGCTCAATCTGACAGCCTGCTTTCACCCTTTTGCAGGACTGCCGGCCTTAATTTAATGATCCACCAGGGGAGCAAATCTCAGGGGGGGGGGGTGTTGAGGGAGAGTTGATCTCTTTTAGAGTGATGTATTGTATCTCCTCAGAGTTGGCAGCTTACTGCTGTGTGGGTGCTGTGTCAAGGATCTCAAGCTGATCCTGTGTCATCTGTGACACTTCACTGGGTGACAATATCTTGATTGATCGCACACAGCTCACAAATTCCCTGTTTTTCATGATGCATGCCAGAAATGGCAGATTGATCAGTCTTCTGTCAGAATGGGGGAAAAAAGGCAGTGTATATATTATTACCAGACTGAAAGCAAGCTCGAACTAGAAGATGTACACTATGTAAACATGCACCAGGTAAAAACCCTAGACGCCATCTCCTGGATGACAGGTCTGTCAATCCAACAAGGCTGAATTGACTAAATGAAGCACAGACATGAGGTGTGAGGGGGTTTGACAAACAGGAGGAGGGACTTACTCCCATGGATCATCACCGACTAGGAGGGTGTCATTCTCGTGGTCCACAAACACAAGCTGCCAGCCTGATTTGACTGTTTCATCCAGTAATCCTTCCAAGTTGAACATGCGTGCTAGCTCACTGCGCAGCTCTACATAATTGTGGAAGTTTCTAATGTCCAAAGATCTCCCTGGCATTCCAAGCTTATGAACCTGGAAGGAGAAGAATTCCATGATATCCACACCAGTCATTGGTAGGTGCCATACTCAAATGCAGAATAAATTTAAAATGAAACAATCTTAGATGAGTTTTCAATGCAAGTTAATAATATGCCAACATTCCTGACCTCTAACAAAGGCATGCAGATTACATGCAAGTTCCCTATGTCTGAAGCTTTCATCTGCAGGAATGGGATTGGAACTTGAGGTTTTTACCTTGGTGAAGGTGCGCAGAGGTTGTGCAGCTTGCATGGAAGGCCATGCAGCAGCAGAGTTTCGCTGGTATAACCCATTGTCATCCAAGCCTCCACTACCAACAACTCCAGATGCAATATCTGCTGTGGCAGGTTGACAAAATGAGCCTGGCAGAATGTTGTTGCCAGGAAATGTATTTTGCTGCTCCTTGGTTTTACTTGTGCTGGTAAGGGGTGCTGAAGCACTCAGAGGTTGTCCAAAGAGGAGATTGCTGCGGTCTGCTTGCAACTGATCCACATCCTGGTCGTTCTGCCTAAACCCCAACGGTGGAAGTTCAGCTAGGCCAGGCTGAACACCAGTTTCGCTGTGTTGTGGATGTGTGAATGGGGGGCCAGTCACTCGAGGAGAGGGTGAAGTGTCCACTTGACCCATTCGAGTAGGTAACATAGGCTGTCCTGGATCAGCTTGGTTCTGGGTTCGTATCGTAGAAAACCAGGGTGCGGACACCTGCCAGACCAGATGTCCTGGTGTTAGTCATCTGCAGGGAATGGGGCAGACAAGGGAGAAAGAACAGGCAGTTGAAAAACAAGTACTGGGTAGTTTTCCTACCTGCTGGTCTTGCACCATAAGGTCAGACCCATGTATAGGGTTCTGCATTGTGCTCTGGCTTGGGGGTAACATGTTGAAAAACTGGTCATTTTCACTTATTGGGCTGTTGCTCTGGGCTCTCCCAAGCATGCCCTGCAAAGAAAACGAGGAGGAACCCATCTGTAGGTCTGATTCACAATAGCTTGAGGCTTGCCTCATAGAGCATGCCAAATTCATTTGTGACTGTGGTCCACTAAATGAAAGTTGGAGAAGGGGCCCAGGGGCATCAACCATTCGATGAGTGGACGGTTGGTTTTGTTGCTGTTGAGCTTGAGATTGCTGTTGATGGAAATGCAACTGTGGTGATGACAGAGGGTGGTGAAGTTGCTTTGAGTCTCCAGTTCGGATTTCTTGGAGGGCCTCTGCAGCCAGTGCTCGGTAGTAAAGTTCATTCTGTGAGGATGCAACTGCTGAATCCACCCTTTGCTGAGATGGCTGCATCCAAGGAGACTCCATGGCTGGGTTGCGGAAGTTGAGCGTGCCTAGAGAGTCACTTCCATCTGCCCACATTTGTGACTTCTTCATTAATGAATCAATGTCCTCCTCTTCACCTGCACCCAGAGCTACAATACAATCAGCAACTAAAAGAAGTAGCTGTACCAACTATGCCATCACTCCCAAATACCTGTCATTGATATTTGTAGTGTTCACACCTGAATCATGGACCTTACCTCTGCTTTCACGAGTACGCTTGGATCTTAGAGCAAGCGGGGGAGGGCACAAAAGGAACGGTGTGGTCAGAGGTTCAATATCCCAAATTGACACCCGCTGTTGTCTTTCACCTGCAGTAGACTCATCCCATCCAACCTGTCCCAGAATGTAGAACAACACATCCACAAGTCAGAATATCCTGACCATTTCTCCAACACAGGGTAGAACAGGAAATGTAGCCTCTCTCTCTCTATACCAGGTACTGTGTCATCAATTCCTTTTGAATGTCAACCAAGCAGAATCTTTGGCATAACATCCCAAGCAGTGAACATGAAGCGACACAACCATTTTGTCAACATTTTCACTGGGTTCAGATTGGACCTACCTTGAGGGAGCGCCAGTCTGACTTTGGCCACCTGATGGGATCGAGGTCTTCTATCCCAGTGATAGTGCCCATATATCTGCAACTTTGAAGTCAAATGTGTCAGGAGAGCTTTATTATAGATTGGAAACACAAAGCAAGCAAGGAACATGGACAAGGAGAAATTTGACAGAAACAGGTCAAAAGTGTTCAAATTTCTCAGTGTTGGAAGGAAAGATTGAACAGGTGCTCGCTCACCTTCGAACACTAGATTCTTCAGTCTCAAACACCATTCGGAAACGCATGCCGACATTAACTTGAGTGAGCAGTGCCTTCTGATATTTGGCAACTGGGATGACAAACTCTGATGGACTTTGCCTGAAGCAAAGGACAAATGTGAGATTTAGAAGAAACCACTCTCATCTTACTGACTATAATATGAAGATGGAAGTGAGGACAGAAGAATCTGACAAGATTATGCTCAACACTCTTCTGATTTCTTGCCATCCACAGCTCCAGGTAATGTACCTTGGGTTGTAGAAGATTGTGAAACGGCTGTTAGTGGTTGCAGCATGATTGGCAGCAGCTAGGACACCAATATGCATGCTATCACTGGATAGCACTGATGATGGCATAATTGTCTGCTGTCTGTGAACGCGTCTGATTCCCAACAAAAGCTGACCCTTGTCGTCCCTGTGTTTGCAATCAAAAGATTGTTCATGGTCAGGACAAAAGTGAACCAAATGCATGCCAAACTAGTTGCAAAGGATGAGATAAAAAGATAAAGTCTGCTACCTTATGAATAGTACTGAGTCACCCGCTTGCAGTCTCTTAGCACTCACAAATACACTCCACCCTGTAGTGAGAAGATGCCTACGTGGTTGACCTGTAGCCACAGAACAAAGTACAATCTTAGATCTTATTGTTTTCACACCACCTCTCTTCATATCATGGCCACTGAAATGTCTGCAGTCAATGATCAAGGTTTCAAAAGTGGTTTTGCAGCAAAGATCATGAGGGAAGAAAAGCAAGCTGAAAACATTGCTCTCACCTCGGTAAATGTGACGAAAATGCCATTCCTGATCATGTAGGTCCCTGGCTATGAGCTCCTGTGCTGGTGGCTGCTGTGAGTAATCCTGGACAGCATAACCATGTTTCGGGTGTTCATGGCTCTAGAGGTTATTGCAAAGAAAAAAAGCTTAAACAACAAGCTGTAAGTATGTTCCATGATGTATAAGGCTAATATGTTCAAAACCAATATCCACCAGGAAATAATGGAAAGACAAATGTGCCACACATGCATGGGGCACAATGCAAACATACCAAAGGTGGAAAGACTTTCTCTGCAGCACGTCGAGGAACTGAAAAGCCACCATGAGTGCTGGTATCACTTGCAGTCAAGATCTTGCAAAAGTACTCTGTTGGCTGTTTGTTAGGCTTGGAATAATCTTCACTCAGCAATGGATCCTTCTGTTGCTGCAAGGGCATATATATATGTGCAAAATAATCAGCTCATTGGAACTTCAACCGTGACACTCACACAAGCAATTGACAAAGCATCTGCACACACTGGAAGGCAATTTAGAGGAAGGGGAAATGATACGAATGATATGGGCCATAGCAGAGGAACAAAATGCCCAACTGTATGACTGTGACTGGAGAAAGAGCATGATCTACATTTCAACATTGACATCCCAGACAACAACTCAGAAGAAACCTTTGAAACTAAGATCCACCACCCTCATGGAGCCATGCTCATGGAGCCATCACACTCAGAGCCCTTGACTTGGCTCCATGAGTGTGGAACTGAAGCCTCTTCCTCTAGGTTTTGTAGATACTATCTCCTTTTGGAAGTGGGCTGTATATCTCTTTGCACCACTGTTTACCTTGGGAGGTCCTCCATCCAGGTGAGACTACTTTTCAGCCAGAGGCTTATTTAGACTTTTGTAGTTTTATGAAGGATCTGGTGGGTATTCACCATAGCTAGGCAGAGCAAGACAACAACCTTCATGCTTAAGTTGCAAAGAACAAGTAGTTACTTACAGAAGCATGCAATGGTATCAGGGTCATCTGCGCATACACTTCATCTGTTTCCAAATCAGCCTGCAAAAACACCATATCAGACACGGAAAAAAGGGCAGTTTTAGAGCTCAAGACTAAATAAAAGAGGTGTCACTTGAGCAAATCAAGACCTCTTGAAGAAGCAGAAACAGGAAACAGGGTTATTACTTAGACATTAACATGCTTGGACTAAAGGTGAGTGAGTGTGCAAGACATGCATTGTGCCCCCAAAAAAAACAACAAAGCAAAATCACTGCTTGGGAATCATATCCATACATGAAGGGTGACATTGTCCAGCAGACAGATGAGCCGTGAGGGAAGGTTGGGATAGTTTGGGATATGAGCATCCAACTCCTTCTGTGTTGATGCTGTCACCTACCCATCAAAATAAAATAAAAATAGCCATCAACATGAATGAATCAAAAACATCTTCACAAAAAATCACCCATTTTTCAGCTGCACAAAAGGACAAGCTACTGGAAGTTCTAAAAGAAAAGAAAGTCCTTCAACCCAAATGAAGGATTGGGGGGGAGTGGGTGGGGCACCCAGTTTTCACCTGCTCAGTGTGTCCTTGGGGAAAATACACAACACAGCTACCAACTGGTGGTAGTGAAACCAAGGGCCCAGCACAGGCATGCCACAGTTCTGAGTTCAGACATCTTCTCTCTGCTTCCAATGAAGAACAACGACACACCATCAACATTTGTCAGATAGATTACCTGAAGAGTAGAACTTTGTATCTCAACATGATGGCAGTCAAGACTGAGCCCTCCTGAGTCTCCCTCCTAAATTTCTTTCTCTGATTGAGTTGAGTAATAAGGTGCACAATAAACACAGGACGTGGACAATTCACGATTTCTTCACGGCGATGAATCGATCTGATATCGACTAGACAGATCCTTACGGTTTCTAGATCCATGAAGGAGATGATGCTGCGGCTATGCACACGCGAGCCACCAAGGGGGGGGCTCCCAACAAAGCTTAAGATGTAACTTTGCTGTGAGGAAAAATATACCTTGATCCATCGATGGAGGGGAATAGCTTGAGGCTGACAGCCTCATCGGAGGACAAGAATACATCAGGGACTGCCGTAGTTACGCTCCCAATTCAAGGAGAGAAGGATAGGACGGGAAGAAACCGCTTTGGGAATAGGAGTAGGACCAAAGCTCTCCTGCTCTCTCGCTATAATAAGCTCCGGCAAGAGAAAACCACCACCACTTCTTCTTCTTATCCGATGCAGCACTGTAGCAGATATCTATTATCTATCTATCTATCTACCTACTCGAACACTGTTACTGCTCCATCTCCATTTTCCACGCACTCAAAACAGATTCAGCTCTCTGGCAAACTAGATCTTAATCTTTGACCTCTCCAACATGACATCCGCGCCCGATCTGCACAGAACCACAAAACAACAGCGATCATGAGAGAGAGAGAGAGAGAGAGAGAGAGAGAGAGAGAGAGAGAGAGAGAGAGAGGAGGCGGAGTCCGCCCCGTGGAAACCGTTTTGCTCCCCCATGGCAAGCAACCTGCTGCTGCAAGGTCTATCCTCTTATTATCTTCACCTTAAATGTTCCACCTGATAGCATTGAATAATAGATTTTCCTCGAATTCCAGGTCTGTAAGAAGAAGAAGAACCGAATGCTTTTATTGCAGCAAACAAACATCGCCTCATCATCAAACTATTCACAAATTCAGGGGCACGAAGCCGAGGATGTGTCTGGTGCACTGCAAGGGTTATGAGAAACTACTAGTAACGCCATGATGCGCGGCGCATTTTCCCCCCGCCCCGGCCGGGATTTTAGCACTCTGTAGTTTCTATTACTTGGATGCCAAGCAAAACGTCCAGAGCAGTACGGTTGCAGTTGCGATCCTCCTCACGCGACAACGTCGTCAGGAGTCACAATAGATAGATAATAGCTAGAGCCAGCTCCGGAATTCGACAAGACGCCATCGCCATAGCCACTATTATTATGATTTTCCTTTCCTCAGCTTCCAAAAGTCCAGGTAGCTTACCTTCCTCAGCTTCATGCGATACCACAACGCCTGGATGCGCGTTACAGGCTCATGCTCATGACGAGGAGCTGCCTAAGGTCGCCGTCTACGTCTAAAGAAGAAAAAAAAGATGCAGGAACTAAGGTTGTAAAAGCTTCATCCCTACATGCGTGATGTCGGAACTTCAAAAGGTTCACAAAAGAAGACATATGTCTTACCAGCTTCCAAAGTGCCAAGGCCACGAGAGAACGTATTGCCAGATTCAAGCGGCTGCTGCTGCTGCCACATGAACATCCACGCGTGTTGAATACGATTTTCAAGTCTTCTCTAGAGCGTGAAAGAGTCGGATGAGCGCCACAGCTGCTACTGAGGTTTGATGCAGCAAGCCAGTACTTGGACTAGATGCGATAAAAGGTCTTCACAAGGAACTCGACAAAAATACACTTACAAGTCTGTCTCCCGGTTTGATCTAACACGCAAACTTTGAATCCAAATCTGTTTGAATTAACTCCGCCTCCTCGCCTACTATTTACGCATATCGATGAAGTCCAAAGCTCAAGCGATAGAACAAAACACTGTTAAAATTAACGAAGTCAGAGACTCTTCTTCTTCGTCTTCGCAAGATTACAGAGAAGCACTCCTCTCGCGAGGAGCAACAATCCACCGATTTTCCACTTCCAGCTGTCCTGAACTAAAACACCCCCTAAAAAAAAAGGAAAAACAAAACCAAAACAGAAAAAAAAAATCTTATGAAACAGATTCGCTACTCCTATTCTTCAGGATTTCCTCTCTCACACAACAACCGACCGAAAACGAAATGATTTCCGCTACTAAGATATGGAAATCAGACTAAACCAAACCAGAAAAACAAAGAAAGAAAAAGGAGAAAGGAAAAAAAGCCTAAGCAAGGAAGCAAGCTCCGCAAAATACTGCGTGCTCAGAGGAGGCCGAAAGAAAGGAAGTCCAAAGCAAAACAAGTCGATGCAGCGACCATTATATGTGCTGCGACGGATTTCGCGACGACACGATTCCGAGAGAGAGAGAGAGAGAGGCGTGGTGGTGCAGCAGGAAGGAAGGAAGAAAGAAAGAAAGAAAGACAAAGCAAGAGAGAGAAAGAGAAATGCGCACGCAGGCAGGCAGCACTCCACAGAGAAAGAAACCAAGGCAGGAAAGAAAGAGAGAGAAAGACAACCCACATAGATACCTACCAGTAGGTACCACTACGCCACCTAAACCCATCCAGGCGGTCCCGGCTAGTGTGTACCGGTCCTCGCCCCCCCCGCCCCCCCCGCCCCCTTGAGTTAAAGTCTCTTGTCGGGTTTTGGCCCCACCTCCATCAGTGCGGTCGGCTGGTTCTTCTTCACTCCCATCCCTCCTTCCCCCATGGGTGGAATTTTTTTGAACCGCTAAAAAACCACCCCCGCCCCCCAACCAGCTTCGCCCCCCAACCAGCTTCTCCCCCCCCCGCCCCCCCACACACACCAAAAAAAAAACCAAAAAAAAAAGCCAATAAACAAGGAAATCAACCAACCCCAAATAAACTACATATTTTTCCTTTGGTTTCCAAAGTGCCACCAATTCTTCCCACCCTCAAATTGGTCTTTTTTTTGTGGTAATGGCTTCTTTCCATTTGTTTACGCCACAAACCAATATTTTAAATATATAATATATAATTTTTTACACACCTTCTAAGTAAACTGCCTGTCAAAAGCAGTAGGGGCAAAAAACTTTTAAATGGAAAAAATAACTGGGGTTTAATTAATGCAAGGGAAAACTGTAAGAACAAGCCCCTCTTTGGTTTTGGTGCAAAACTTGTCAGAAATGTTTTTCTCGTGTGTGCACGGTAGTAGAAGTACTACTCATAGTACTATGTATTGTGGGGTCTGTTTTTTTTTAATTAAAAAATATTATGGAAAACAGAAAAGGGGGGGCGGAGGTGTGCAAGCAAAAGTGGTAGTCAAAATTTTGAAACTTTTGGTATATAAAAGTGTGTTAAAAAATTGGGTACAAGATAAGCTACTTTTCGATGCAAGCTAGACTCAAGAGTGGCAAGCACTAAACAGGAGCAACGAGTTAAATGTGACGCGATCTGGAACACTCTCACAAGTTAAATATGGCATGGTCTTGCACTCTGAGAGAGAGAGAGAGGCCATGTCTTTAGGTATTTTTATTTTGGTTTAATTTCCCAAAATCGAATTAAATTGTCCAAGTCCTATGTAGTAGTAATAGTAGTACTAATTTTCTCTCCACCACCCCCACAAAAAAAAAAAAAAAAAAAAAAAAACTAACCCCGCCAACTTAATTTAAATTTTGGTGCTAGTCAAATATGCACAACTTTGGTGTTTGTGCTACATTTTCTTGTGTTCACTCTGCACAATACTTTGAAGTTTGTTCTATGGATAAGTCTTTGGTTAGTGGACCTTTTGTTTTCTTTTTTTGGGTGGGCATTGGGGGCATTGGGGTGGTGGGGGTGTGGACACCTTTCCCCCACTAAAAGAGCACCCTAGAGAACATGGTTTTGTTTTGGGAAAAGAGTGTGTAGGTGTAGTAAGTTAGTTCTTTTTTGTCTCGTTGTCTTGTAAAGGTTT
>Ga0209208_10010578_pt1 | contig 11960 bp, 7 predicted proteins | sample S1TSphfallax_3_FD_187694 | JGI IMG/M metagenome (GOLD analysis project Ga0209208, IMG submission 187694) | Host-associated microbial communities from peat moss isolated from Minnesota, USA - S1T2_Fd - Sphagnum fallax MG (SPAdes) (version 2) | ecosystem: Host-associated > Plants > Peat moss >...
CATGTAAGAACTTGTGAACGTTTTTTCTTCCTGAATTTCTAAGTTGTTCTTGTCAGAAAAATTGTGCCGGCATACACATGATGCTCTGATTGTGTCCAAAAGGTTTCATGATCCGAACGGGTCTGATCCTGGAAAACAAAAATTGCAATGAAATTGTCTGAGCTCCATGTCCATAAATCACATGTATAACATATTCCTGTTGTGAGTATTCCAGGTATGACATCATCATTCTTCCTAATTGGGTGGTGCTAGTTTTTGCAGCTTCACGTTTGAACAGATCGAGGAGGAAACCAAGTGTGAAGTTTCTTCTGAACTGTGGTCAGACTCCTAATCTCTCACCGGAAGGATCAGACCATAGTTCAGAAGATGGTGCCAAGGTAGATCGGGGATATTCCTCTGGCAGGATTCAATCATCAGCCACGAGGTTGAAGCTACGACAACATGAAGGTATACTAAAAAAACTATGAAGACACCAGTTCATATAATTTGTCCCTGATTGATTCTACGAGATATCTTGTGTTGAGCTTGCAGTTGCATTGAGCTGCATCCCTAGGATCATCAGATGCTGTTACGTCCTCCTGCTCTTTCCTATAATTTTAGGATTTAGGGTTTAACTATGGCTGAACTACTTCTTCTTCAAGTAATAACTATTTTTTTTTTCCCAGGTTTAATCTGCAGACTCTACGCTTGAAAACACAGCAATCCCAAGTAGTCTACCAAGGGGGGATTCATTGCATAACCAATAGAAGATCTATAAGGACCAGGAGGAGGGCGAGATCAAGACGTGCAGCAGGCTTGTAATTACAAAAGTAGTTCCTGCTAATCATCAAGCTGAAACTTCAAGAAAGTCCCAATCACTGCACGGAAGCATCTAGCAATTGATGAGCCGCCAAGGTACTGCAAATCATGGAAACTATAATTTGTAGCACCTTAATTCATTGTACAGATATAGTTAGCAAGGCAGAGAGGGCTCTAGAGCTAAATATAATGCTCAAGGTGATCGGCGACTTAGCAGCTCCTTAATTCAGACTGTTTAGATATACACTAATTATAACACCACCAACTAAAATTACACTAATTGGTTTCAATTGCAGCAGAGTTTTTTAATTAAGAACCCAAATGTATGATCAATTCACTATAGAGCTACATATTAGAAAGCTATTAGATCCAGGCTCGGAGCTTCCAGTTGAATCTCTAAATCCCTGAGAGCCTTGCAAATTGATCATGAACCTTATAAATGTTGCAGCAGAATGTGTAGTAAGAAAAATGGGATGTTGTAAGCATGATCAATAGTGTCAGCATGCACCAGCAGATTTGGTAGAGAAATGTTTTTATGGGTTGTGAAATAGAAGAAGATCTTCAGAGTACAGCAGAAGAAGAACTTATAAAAAGAATCTGACAGAAGAACTTTGTTGTTGCACTGTGGGGTGTGATGGATCTTCAGCTTTGGGTTCAGCATGCAGGATGATCTCAGAATATCATGCAGCATCCTCATTTGTCCGCTTGCTTCTTTGATCTTCGACCAGCTCCTGACAATGGGTGTTGTAAGGGTGGAATTGATGGCTCCCTCACATATGGGTAAGGAGGAAGTCGAGCTGCTCTTGTACTCGACCCAGCAGCTGGGTCATGTGACATGCTAGACATATTATAAGAAGAAGAGCTGTTGTAGTTCACACAGGATTTTCTGCACGCATTTTTGGGTCTATTATAGGTACGATGTAGTGTTGCAGCTCCTGAAGCAGGTCCATCATCCTGCTCCTCCTCCTCATCCTCCTCATCCATTGATGCTGAATTGCTGGAAGGTGGTCTTGCAGTTGCAGCAATGATATTGGGGGGAGCTAGAATTGCAGCTGCATCATCCTTTGCAGCAAGTGGTGCCTCATCAACTGCTAAAAGCTGTGATGGGAAGTCTGTTGAACTTCGAGCTTGATGATGAGCAACAGCTACTTCTGTACTTACAGGCCCTGTTGCACATTTTGAAGATCTCATCCTCCTCCTAGTCCATATTGATCTTCTGTTGGTTGTGCAACATTTCTCCCTCCCTTGGCAGACTACTTGGGAATGTTGTGTGTTCAAGCAGAGAGTCTGCAGATCATACAGGAAAAAATGAAAAAGTAATGATTCCAATGCATCAAGAAGCTTGAAAAGATATCTTGCAGATGAATGAGATGGTGCCAAATTACATCACATGGTTTCTCAGGGAACAAAGCTTTTGTATTATACCTTCATGTTGTTGTACCTTCAACCTTTTAGCTGATGATTCAATCCTGCGACATGAGTATTGCCAGTCAGGATCCACCTTTGCACTATCTTCTGAACCATAGTCCGATCCTTCTGGTGAGAGATTAGGAGTACCACAGTTTAGAAGAAATTTTAAGCTTGGTTTCCTCCTGGATTTGTTTAAGCGTGAAGCTGCAAAAAATAGCACACCCAATTAGGATAAACATGATGAATGACATGATGCCATGATCATGATAGTAGTCACATGAACTCTGATGTTCAGGAATTTATTATACATGTGATTTATGGACATGCAGAGATAGTTTCATCATGCAATTTCTGTTTTGGATCAGACGCCTTTGGATCTTGAAACCTTTTGGATATGATCAAAACATTTAGCAAAAGTCTAAACAATTTTTCTGGCAAGAACAACTTAGAATTTGAACAAGAAGAAAAAAGGTTCACAAACTTCTAATAGATGTGTGCATAGAAGAAGTTAGAGCTCCAAAACCTGCAAACTGCAGATTTTCAAACTTATAAGACAAGCTAGAACTCAAGTAATTATAACAAAAGTAGAAATTTTAGTTGAGGATTTGAGAAGAGCAAATATTCATGAGCCAAGTGCAAATCTCAAACTTGGATTCCAAGCTACTATTAAAGCATTTTCAAGAGCTATAAAATATTGAAACATGCAGATTGGACCACAGATCTGGAACGCTGATAACTCACCTAATGGAGCGCTGCGTTGCAATCTGCTAATTTCATCATTCTGCAGCCTGTTAATCCTGGTTGAAGCTTCCTCAACCTGCACCTCCACAGTATAAATTGTGACCCATGATCAGCTCTTAGAAATTACTCTTCTTGATGCAATGCAAAAATCAAGTCTGAATTTTGAGCTAAATTAACTATATGATCTCTTAGGGTAGGAGTTTGGTTCATGATTAGCTGAATGTAGTCACCAATTCATCAGCAATCTCCACACACACACACACATATAAATAATATGAATGGTAACAAGTAATAGATCATGAGCAGCTACACTTGCATTCTTGTACATCTTGAAAAGATCTTCTTGAGAAGTTCAGGTGTTTTCACTGTGATCAGATGATGCCTTTCTACCTCTTTTGTCTATGAATGTAGGTCCAATAGTGCTAAGTTTGAACTTCTGGAAAATGAGAAACAACAATCATACAGTTCCTATGTATAAGAACTGAAGGAAGGAAAGGTGGTGGATTGAAAATGGCAGTATTTAATTAAAAGACATTGACAAGGAAGTTCAGTCGTACCTTATTCTTGCCTTCTTCATCATCTGAGCTAGAAAGAACTATTATGGGTATATTAGTGCTCGGTCTTGGCAGTGGATCACGTGTAGAAACTGGGCAGCCTGCAGGAATGTTTCTTCTCATAGCTGTAACTTCAGCTGGATCAGTAGTACTCTCATGTAACTGCAAAAGAAGAAGATCCACAGTGATTATTAATTGTAAATGTGCATCTCAACTGATTTTGAACCAAACCAAGCAGAGCTGATCATTTCCGAATTCCTAATTTCCTAGTTGCACTTGAAGCTGATCAAGAAGTCCTTTTATACACAAAGGTGATCAGTAAAATAATTTATCAATAATCACACTTACTGGTCCAAAAAAATTGTTAAATGACATCTCCTAATTCATTTTTATTGATGGGTGACTCTTGAAATCTTGATTATTTGACTTTCCAAATCTCAACTGAAATTTCTTGTGGGTGGAGTTTGCACATGCAGGTAGTTAGGTGCATATATAAGCAGAAGACAAGTTATTAAGTACTTTGTTTTTGGAACACAGTTATGTACTATGGATTAAACATCATGAGTTATATATATTACCAAGCGATCAAGCTCTTGGATAATAATAAATATAAAACTAATTTTATTAATTTCTGCAAGTCTGCTTACAACATCTTAATAAGTTTTCAGTGCATTTGATCTCCTGACATAATTTTTTGACTTTGAAGCTTCTTTAAAACCTACTACTACTTGCTGTTGTTGAGCTGCAGGTCATAAACTTTCAAAGACATCTCAAAACAGTCCAGAAAAAAAAAATTCCCAGAAAACATCATTTCTCCATGATTATTATAAGCATCATAATTTCACCACATCCACATTTGTATGACATTATAATCCTAATTCTGGATATAAATTGTGTAATTCTAATAGATCTGCACTTGCAGTGGTGAACACATGAGACTATATATAAGTTTTTATCCTAATTACAGTAATAGTTACTTAAACATAACACAATTACAACTGTTCATTCTAGGGTAATTATTAATGATCCAAGAGCTATATTCTTCCTTCTAATTTTTGTAACAGGTGCAGTTTTTGTGCTGGGGAGAAACTAGATCTGTTTCTACAGCAGTGGTGCAATTTTTCATTTCTGATTTTTGCTAAAAGATCTGATCTGGTAGGGCTCTAATTACCTCAATGGAATTTGCTCTTGGAGCTGGACGTGGTCTCGTGGCAGAGCATTTGGTTCTCAGGGGGATCATGGATCTTATGCAACGCTCATGTGGTTGCTGCACCTTGGACACATGATGGACTTCCGCTGCTGCTTTTTGTTGCGGTGATCCTAGATAGCACATTGCAGAAAAAGGGATCAAGAACTTAGAACATGATTCAATGGACTTGCTGCAGACTCAGAATTGATTCTTAAGTATGTGAGTTTATGCATGCATAAAGGAAGTGCACATGCATGAGATCATCAATCATCACATTTCATCATGTGCATGTTTGACATTACATGCAGATCCCGAGGACTTGAAGACAATTTTTTTACCTGTAGCTCCTACTGGAACACCAGGAGTGTCGATGTCATGCGTATCATGATGATGAAGTTCATGGGTATCATGATATGGTTCATGGGTAAGTCTATGAGTTGCAGGAGAGTTCATGAGATTGACAGGCGCTGCCGCCTGCAACAACCGTTGTTCATGTTCTTCTTCTGCCAGTTCATCCACATGACCATGGGGTGATGCAGCCTCAGGATTCATATGGATTAAGGATGCTTCCAAGCTTTCTAGCACCCTGGTGGTAGGAGCTACTGCAGCTTCTTCTTCTGCCGGATTCATGAGGTTAGCCATCAGTCTCATCTTGGGTTCGCGTGAGGCCTCATGAAGCTGGATGACAACAAAGTTTCTCTCTGCTGCTGCTGCAACTGTACGTATATCGACTCCAGCGACGACAACGAACTCTTGACAGGTAGCTGAGGCCGACTGGAAAGCTTCGAGAGAGCTCTCCGATTCGGCCGCCTCATGAAGCTCGACAACAAATTTGCTCTCTTCTGCTGCAATTGTATTTATATCGACGCTGGCAGCAACAACATTTTGATGGGTATCTGAGGCCGATTGGAAAGCTTTGATAGAGCTCTTCGATCCGGTCGCTTCATGAAGCTCGACAACAAAGTTGCTGTCTTCTGCTGCAACTGTATTTATATCGATGCGGGCAGCAACAACCTCTTGATGGGTATCTGAGGCCGACTAGAAGGCTGAGAGAGAGCTCTCCTATCCGGCTACCTCATGAGGCTGGACAACAAAGTTTCTCTCTGCTGCTGCTGCAACTAGATGTATATCGACGTCGGCCGCGACAACCAGCTCTTGCTGGGTATGAGATGAGGCCAACTGCAATTCGAGAGAGATCTCCGATCCGGCCGCCTCATAAAGCTGGACAACAAAGTTTCTCTCTGCTGTTGCTGCAACTAGATGTATATTGACGTCGGCCGCGACAACCAGCTCTTGCTGGGTATGAGATGAGGCCAACTGCAATTCGAGAGAGATCTCCGATCCGGCAGCCTCATAAAGCTGGACAACAAAGTTTCGCTCTACTGCTGTTGCAACTGGATGTATATCCACGTCGGCTGCGACAACCAGCTCTTGATGGGTATGAGATGAGGCCAACTGCAGTTCGAGAGAGATCTCCGATCCGACCGCCTCATAAAGCTGGACAACAAAGTTTCTCTCTGCAGTAACTGTCTTATTTCGACGCCCCGGGCGACTGGAACCTCTCGACGGCTATAGGCCAACTGCAATTCAAAAGAGCTCTCGGATGCGGCTTCCTCATGAAGCTGGATAACAAAGTTTCTCATTGCAACTAAGTTCATACCGAAGCAGGCAACGACATCCTCTCGATGGGGAGAGGCCAGATGCAATTCGAGATCGCTCTCCGATAAGGGCGACCGCGACAACCTCTCCATGGGTAGAAGCCGACTGCACTTCGAGAGAGCTGTCCGATCTTCTAAAGTCTGCAACAAAGTCTTCACTACTATCAACAGCCGGCGTGGCATTCAGGTCAAGATGAAGCCTCATAGTACGTGGGAAGTGCAGATTGTATTGTGGAATCATATTGTTGCTAACCATCTGCAGCTGGTCGGGTGGAATACGGGAATATTCGAGGAAGAAACTCGAGGAGCTTGTCCCGCGAAGAGCTGTTTTCTTTTCGACTGCAGGTTATAAGAGGCTACTATATTATAATCCGCACTCGGGGGATGGCATCGCACGTCATCATTTCAACGTTGCCGGGCAATCTTGTGGATCATGCAGTACTTGAAAGTGAGAGGCAGCCCTTCTTTTCGTCGACGTCGTGGAGCCATAATTTCCTGTGTGTGTAAAGGACGTACTCGAAAGTAATATAGCTACAATTTTGCAACCGTACTTTCTCTCAAAAGAGTTTCTGGGGATCCTCTCAACTCCTCTCAATTTTCTCCCAAGTCCAGCAACAGGTGACCTGAAATCCACAACCTTCTTCTTGTCAGCCAAATCATCCCAACACCACAAATACATATCAACATATATATCATCATGTGCTTATTAAGGAGTCTTGATTTGATTTCATACGTAGTCGTTGCTGCCATATTCCTCTGTCCAAACTTTCAACAAAACAAAGGAGCAGTGAATGTTGAACTTGGTCTCTCTCTCTCGGAGAAAAAAACAAAACTATAAACTGGGGCCAAAACCCTGAAAAAACCCTACGACTTTGGAACAGGGCTTTAGAATGCAACAAAGTACAAGCACAGAGAGGGAGGAGAAAGAAAGAGTGGGAGAAACGAGAAACAGAGACCGTTTTCTACGGACGTCGGAGCAAAAGGGTTGTTGCTGTAGGACAAGGTCAAGCTCTCGTGAGTTGCAACTTAATACCTGGAAAAACAACAAAAACAAAGCCTTAGGACATTAACTAAGAAACGGTCGCAACAGACAAAGAAAGCGAGATCGTAAACAAGCTATTGCATGACTGTTTATATCTCCCGGGAGTGTGAGCACATGAGATTTCGTTTTGCAACTGAGAAGTAGTAGTTCTATACATGTGTACAACAACATTAGAGCTTAAACCATATGAATCTCTTTGTGTATCTACAACACCACCAGTGCAGCTCGCCTATACACAACATGAACGAGCTTAGCAGCTTTTTCACCTGTCCAATCAACGGGTCCAAGCCAAAAGAGCAAGTTACGAACACATGAGGCTTGTCTCGTGCGCACAATCGAGAGCGAAAACACAACACAGTTCGCTAAACAAACAGAGAATCTCTAAAACTACACAACAAATATTTATATATGCTCATACGTTGGACGTCTCCAAGACTTGCACGTCCAAAACACTAATTTCCAGGGGGGCATGCAACACTTCTCCTACAAGACTAAAAAAAAACGATTGAAAACCAGAGATGGCTCGACCAGAAGAGAAAAAAACACTTGTAGAGAGAGATTTAAAGGGAATGTAGGATTACATACTTCCACACTGCAAAGTCACAGACAGAGCGACACCAACAGCAGCCACAAAAACACACATACAACACATAAAAGATTATATCGTGTGATAACAAAATATTGTGCAAAGAGGAAGAGCACAAGTACACGAACCTTGTTTTGCAAAGAGGAGTGTGTGTATGAGAGAGATGTTTTGGCCCAAAAGAAAAGTGCGGAAGTGGGAGCGCGAGGGGATGCGCTCTACGAACAAACCTCCAAACCTCCAAAACAAGACACAATGAGGAATCAGGAAAAGGAAGGAATGAGGGAAGAGAGAGAGAAGAAGAGCACGAAGAGGAAGAAAAGGACACTTTTTTTGAAAATTTCTTTTTGTAGGGAGGCCCTTTTTATTTTTTATTTTGCATAGCCAATTATTTTGCTTAAAGAAACCAAAGAGTAGGTATGTTCACCAGTGTTGTCCGGTTCCGGTTTTGGGCCAATTCCATTTCTGGGGCCGGTTAGCAGATACCTAGGCCATTGGTTGTAAATGTTCAGCCAAAAATTCCAGAACCATAACTGGAACCAGCCTTAGAACCAAAATTGAGAACTGACCTCCGGCTAGAACTGGACCTGGAACCAGAATTGACCCCAAAACTTAGTTTGTCTAGGTTTTGGTCCTTCATTTTATTTTATTTTTTTATACGAATCGGGGTTAGACATGTTGTTAATTTGAAAAAAAAATTGGGTACGCAATTTTTCGAATAGTAAATTTAGTGTGGGATGGGGAAGGGGGGGTGGCAAAGGCATCTGGTTGTTAATTCTTTTACATGTCTCAAGTATGCAAAAACAAAAGGGGGGAAGGGCGGGGAGGGAGGTAGTTGATATAAGTCATAATTTTTTTTGGTTGCATGATGCTAGTAACTACAAAATTTTCAGTTTGGGGCTACGGATGTAGATAGGTAAAACTAAACCCAATTAAGAATTTCTTTTGAAGAACTAGGTCTGGATCAGGACTGGAGGTTCTATTCTAATTAAATCCTTGAACAGAAACCAGATGTTCTTTTAAATAAATAAAAAGTTGGAACCAGGAGTGACGGTTCTCGTAAAAAGTAAGAACCAAATATAATTGGTAGGTTGAAAAATAAAATTGAATAACGCTGGTAGTTACTTAGGTGTTGGTGGATGAAAACATGACAAAATTGAGGTAAAATTTGTTGAATAAAATCCCAATTAATGTGTATGGTAGATAACCCACCCAAAGAGTTTCACAAGTTGGAGCCTTCCAAGCCAAGCAAGAGAACGAGTGAAACCCAATGGGCTTTATACCAAGGAGCCCAAGCCCAGCCAAGTGACTTCACTTGTTGGACCTTTGTTTTAATTGGATTATCCTTGTGAGTTTCAAGGGGAAGCAAACAATGTTGAGAGGTGGTTCTAGATAGGAAGCTATTGTTATTTCATCAAGAGTAAGTACACCTACAAAGTAATTTGTGCACTCAAATTTGAGTGCATTGCTCTATTATATTCCAAAACGTAGGAATTTTTGTTGAAAGCAATAAGCTTAGGATGACCATGTCCTTTTTAAATGAATCCATGTTTGGATGATTCAGGTTACCAATGATAAGAGTCAAGTTGTTTTAATAGATTACTTTTAAGCTTTCTTTCCTTTCTGCCATATGATGGAAAATAGGTCACTTGTATTTATGTCCTTTTCAAATGAATGCATGTTTGGATGGGTCAAGTTGCTAATGACAAGAGTCCTTAACTTTCTAAAGTAGACTACTTCTAAGTTTGTTTCCCCTTTCTGCCATGTGTTGAAAGTAGGTTAGGTGCTTATATGCTTATAAATGGTGGCAAAGTGCTTCCAAAAGTAGTAGCCAGTTTGATTGGAAGTTAGTTCAATTTATCAAGCACTTGAATCCTTATTTGCAAGTGTATTGTGCTTATGAATTGCTTAAGGAAGTAGATAGTGGTGAAACAAAATAGATAAGGAGGTCATTGTCCTTTATAAATGTATGGTTGCTTGGAAGACTCCAAGCCATTTTGATTAAAAGAAAGTATATCTTACTGGAAGCACTTGACTACTTATTTATGAGTGCATTGTGCTTATGGGTCCATTAAAGAAGTCGATATTGTTTGAACATAGGAGGTAAGGAGGTCTACACATCCTTTGTAATTGAATGGTTACTTGGTTAAGACACCTTGCATTTTGATAAAAAGTAAGTAAAATTTATCAAGCACTTGGCTCATGATTTATAAGTGCATTAGACTTATAAATATCTTATAAAAGCGGATGTTATTGAATCAAAGTAGGTAAGGCTCAAGTCATTGTCCTTTGCAAATAAATCTAGTTGCTTGGAAGACTCCTTGCCAATTACTTGTTTTCCTTATGTGATATATCATATTGCATTAATGTGGTATAACTTTTTGTTTGTATTCATTTTCAATGTGCAAGACATGGCAAAAAAACCTAATGAGATCAATTCACAAAGGCCCTTCTTGCTGAAAGCTTGAAGATGTTGTTTGGGAGGTCTTAAGCAGAGCGTAATATATTGACGAAAAGTTAGTTTGGGGTGAGTTTGATGGAAATGTTTCTAGTGATGAAGTGTTCTACACCCCTGTAAGAAGTCCAAGTAAAGAAAGAACTAATAGTGCAAAGATACCAAGTCCAAAAGTTCATTTAGAGGTTGGTTCACATGTGCATTTTGCTATTGTGTAACAACTTGCTACACTAGAGCTTGCACCTACATCCTCTCAAAGTCCTCAAAAAACCAAGTCAACATCAACTTCACAAGCTAAGAAACCCAATTGTACAAATCAAAGGTGGAATGTTATTGACAAAAAAATATCCTTTGTTAACTCTAAATTCTATTTATTTTTTGATTTTTTGCTAAGATGTGGTAATTCAAGAATATTTTCTCTAATTCTGGGTGCAAGTGAATAACATATATCAAAAATAGAAGATTCCATTGACAATTGATCAACAAGCTAATCTTCAACTATTCTTGACAAAAGGTACCTTTTCTTAGAACTTCTAATGTATGTTGAATTTGAGTGTTTTGATATTAATGTCCTATTTTGTAACTATGTAAGTGAACTGTCTTTTTGAAAAGTATGTAAAAATTAATCCACCTTGACTATTTAATCACGGAAATGACTAAACTATTAGTGAATTTTTCAATTCTTTGTATGACTCTTGGGCCATTGAAGTCTGATGTCATGATTTCTTAGTTCATGCATGCTACATTCTCAATCCAATTTGAAGGTCAATGGCAAAAACACCTAGAGGTAATGAATTTTATTATTATTAATGATGCAAGATTCTAATGCATTAAGATTTAATTTTGACCTCTTGGCCAATGTATTCATTTTTACAGCTAATGAATGGTCTACAACAAGGTCTTATTTGGTCTTATTACAATTAAGGTCTGATCTAGGTCTACTTAAAATTAGGGCTTGATTTGGGTCTAATTACAATTAGAGTTTGATTTGGTTTTTATTATAATTAAGGTCTATGATGCACCCCCACACTCCTTGAAAGATTCAAATGCGAATTCGAAAATGAAAACAACGAAAGAAGAAATAAACAAAGTACGCTCCTTAATTTGCAACACTTCAGTGGTAGAAGGGTGTGTTGGAGCTCCGAGATATGGACTCAGACAAGTGACAAGCGAGTCAATTATTCACACAGACCTACACAAACCAAACAAGTTGGTTAATGCAAAGTTAGAGCATTTTTTATACATGGACGAACAGTGGGCATACATGGACTTACAAGACTCACCATGGTTTGAACTTAGGGGAAGCCACCACCTTCCCCTTTTAATATTCTTTTTTATTAGCCATAGGGGCTGCATCCAAATGTCATTTTGTCTTGGGAGTCCCGAAATTGGGACTCTTGACACTTTGGAAGGCCATAACTTCTTGTGCAAACCTCTAATTGAGGTGAGGTCTCAAGCAAAGTTGTAACCGTTGTCGAGATATTTCCAAGGATATGTAGCATGTCGCAACCCCACTTTTGGGAGAGTGTG
>Ga0209208_10010579_pt1 | contig 11959 bp, 8 predicted proteins | sample S1TSphfallax_3_FD_187694 | JGI IMG/M metagenome (GOLD analysis project Ga0209208, IMG submission 187694) | Host-associated microbial communities from peat moss isolated from Minnesota, USA - S1T2_Fd - Sphagnum fallax MG (SPAdes) (version 2) | ecosystem: Host-associated > Plants > Peat moss >...
TAACTTAAAGATTATTTAAGGTTCTTTGATAAATACCCAGTTAGATGAAATACCCAAGTCTAAAAGAACACCGATTCTTAGAATTCAAGGCTTGACAAAAAAAAAAAAAAAATCTTAGTCTACCTACTAACAAAAATATTCACAAACATATCAAATTGGTGCAACTTGAAAATCCAAAGATCAATCTTTCAATCTTCAATTTAAACTTATTTGAAACTTAGAACCCAATAAAAATGAAATTAATATCTAATAATATAATGGATCTAAAATATAGAGCATTTTATCAATATTAGCTTCCAATGGGCAAAATTAAACTCTTTTTTCGCATATTCCAAGATTCAATTTTCATCCCCCATACTCACACTCCAACAACAAAGGAGCAAGAAATAACAAGAAAACAATTGGACCAAAACTTCACACACCTTGTTCCAAGTTCCCTAAATTCCATCCCCCAAATTCACATCCCTTCAAACAACTAAAAATATAGGAACAAAACACAAAGAGAAATACATACATGATTAAAGACCAAAGACTGTTTCAAACCTGATGCACTTATAGAAATTGGAAACTAGAAACCCAAATTTCATGATGCAAAAAATAAATAAAAATAAAAACATGACCAAAATTATAAGCATACGATGGATAGGAGCAAAGAGCAAGACACCAAAACACATAACATAGGATGGACAAAAGACAAAAGACAACAACAAACCAAATTAATGCCCCATATAAAGAAAAAAAAACACCAATAACAAGTTACATAATAAACAATAAACATCAAGATCTACTTGACAAAAGGAAAAATATTCATAAAACCAAATTAAGCCCACAAATGACACATAAAATACACAGCACACAAATAAAGACCAACATTTCCACTTGGGCTAGCTTGGAATCATGGCATAAACCCTTTAAATCTTGACATGAAGCCTATTTCATCATCTTCACTTTTGTAAGGCCCACGATAAGATTACATATGTCATTTGATAAAGACAATGAAAATCTCAATTTCTAGATTCTATCACATGATGATTGTACTTGAAAATCATCCATACAATCATTAAAACCAACATCCCATCTTCAACTCCACATCATAACCATGAATTATAGACTTGAACGCTTACAAAACTAAAAAAAAAATCAAACTTGGTGAACCAAATCATAATATCACATCTTCCAACCATCTTAAGCCTTTGGAAATTCTTTGCATTCCATCTCATGTGCAAATTCAACATTCAATTCTTCAATCAAATCTGGTTTTGCCTCACATATAAATGCGAAGTCAAAAACCTTAAGGCACTTAACACATGGATTATGTGGTCAATTTTTGTTAACAAAAATTAGTTTGTAAGATTTTATGTTTGAAGCTAACATCTATGAAGTGCAGTCAAGATTCTAGCACTGGAGAAAATCCTTTTTGTTTTGATTTGGGAGGCCAAGACGCCAAAAATTTATTTAACAAAGATAAAAATTGTTGGAAACCTATGTTCTTCTATGTGCCACCATGTTAAGGTGTAATTGCAACTATCTCATCAACAAGATATTGATGGTAAGTGTACAACTTTTTACCAATAAGGTCCTTCAAAATGTTTGTAGTTATGTCTATGGTGCAAAACAAATTTTCATTTCTAGTCCTTGAACCAAATGCATCAAGTTCTCCAACAATAATTGGCATTGACAATTCATAAACTTCCATTAACAAAAGTAGCTACAATTTTTGGTCATACTTGACAACCAAAGCCACAACATTATCACAACCCACATGAATTGAGACTAGGTGCATGTATTCTTATTTCGAATTCAAGATTAATATTAGCATATTATGATTTTTTTTTTTCAAATATGTGTAAAAAAGAAAGGAAAGGGTTCAAGACTTCCAAAACCTATCAATTCATGCAACACATAAATTTTTCTAACTATTAATAAAAAATGGAAGCCTTTGGATATGGAAAGTTATTAAGAATATCCACAACAACAAGCTTTTCATGAAAAACATGGTACGTATAATTGATGAAATATAGGGCATCTCTAAGGAGCTAATGCCCTTAACTTTGATTAATAACACATTTTATATGTCGCAACCCCACTTTTGGAAGAGTGTGAAGATGACACTCACACTCCCGAAATGGGGACTTGAGAGTCCTCCAGGACTCCCAAAACTTCAGAGCTCGATTGAAGGAGCTCAAACACCTTGCCTTGAGGTGTTCTTTATATCATTGGAAAGCTATCGAAGTGTAGATGTCGAAAATTGCTTTGCATGAGCCATTTGGACATTTGCAACATAAGTTATGGTAAAAAGAATGGTCGGGAGTCAAACTGCTAGTTTGACTCCCGACCACTAAAAGTCAGGAATCGACTCGACTCTGGTGTGTGTTGGTGAAGTGCGACACACCGTTGGAAAACTCTCAAGGAGAACTACAAGTTTGCTTTAGAACTCATCCCAATCGAAGGTCTGAGCAAAGAGTTATGAATTCGCAAAGTCTTGGGACTCCAAACTGGGATAGTTTTGGGATTCCTCCTTGGGAGTCTCGAGACAAAAAGTCATTTAGATGTAGGTACTGTTGAAAGACGCAAAGAATATTATATGGGGGAAGGTGGTGGCTTCCCCCAAGTTCGGGCCGTGGTGAGTCTTATGAGTCCAAGGTTGCCTGTGTCTTGTCCTAGCACCAATGGTGCTCCAAAATGCGAACTAACCAACTTGTTGGTTGGTTTGATGCAGGTTCGAGTAAGTAACTAAAGCTTGTCACTCTTCCTAATCCCATCCCGGAGCTTCAGCATGCCCCTCTACCCCTTTTAGTGCTGAGAGTTGGGAGCGTGCCCCCGAGTTCCAAACAATTCCGTTGTTTGACTGACTTGGACCCAACTTGGGTCCAACAAGGAACTTGGGAGCGCGTCATTATAACTATAATGTTAATGGTAGAAAATTATCATGTGTTAGTTAAAACACCATGGGTGTTAAGAGATGGTAGTATTATCACTAAATGGTAATTATTGTTAGGTGGTAGAACAATCTTAAAATAATCTTAGAGTGAAAGTGTTTTTTGATGATAATACCGTCAATACAACAGACTACCTCCACGAGGCAAAACAATCAAAAGTTAATTATGGGAAGAATTTTAATTAAAAAAATATTAATTATTATAAATAATATCCTAATCTAGTTCATTTGAAAGTGCATCCTAGTAACTATTTAGTTATTAGTAATAAATATCCTACTTACCATCTTTATTTACTAAAGGTTAAAGCCATTTAGGTTAATTAGTCCAAGTGGATAAAAGATGGATGGATTTCCCCTAACTAGAATGTGTGGAAAGGATTAGGATATGAATATTTAGAAGGATAAAGATTCAACCTTTGTGTGGTGACATCATTTTTAGGTTGAGGTTTTGTTTTATGTTTTGGGGAAAGTTCCAAGTTTTGGTGCTTTTATTCATTGTTAGTGGGGTTTTTCAAGGCAAAAATTAGTGGTTGTGAGTTTTAGAAAAAAAAAGGGTGTGTGACGATACTACAACAAATAAAACACAATGATGATACTAACTTTCTTGCTAGCTATTGTAGATTTTATGATAGTAGTACCTTCATGTTTATTGTTTTAAAAAAAAATTAATTAAATTAAATTTGAAATTTTAGTTTGTGCAAATGTGTTGTGAAATATATTGTGAGATGGATGAGAGGCAGTGGTACAAAAAGTTGTATTTATATTCCAAGGCATTAATAGTGGGATGTTGGTTTACACACAACATAGATTAGGTAGGATAGTAAAAGGTAATCATATCATTAAGTGTCCAAGTCAAACAGGAGAAAGGGTAAATCTGACCAAAGAAGGCAACAAGCCCCTAGAGTCTAGTCTAAACTTGAGAGCTTATATATTGGGATCTACACTATCATTATTGACTTTTATGTTGTAAGAAACTAAACTTCTACTTTTGGTAGCAATTGGGAGTGGAGGGTAATATGCATAAATACAAAACTATTTAACAAGCATGATGACAAGGATAATGACAAGGAGTTCAAAGACAAGGATGGAAAACTTTGTTGCAAAACTACCGTCAAAGGTGTAAGTAGTAACATACTAGCAAAGGTAGGTGAGTGAATGGACAAGCAAGGAGGCATGTACCCACTTTCAAAAACCAAAATGAAATTTAAAAAAAAACTTACATGATGTTGTGGGGGCAACAATGCCCTACTAGTATTACTACCCAATGATGGGTGGATGGCTAGTAGTGTGACAAGCAAATTACAATGAAAAGGGACAAAAGTATCTTTTATTTGTGGTAGAATCACGAAGCAACAATACCATATTGGTATTCTTGGGTCTTAGCATATTATAATGTCCATTTTTTGGTGTCACAAGGGTAGTTTTAAGGGGGGTACCTTTAAGTTTGGTACAATATGTGTTGGAATATGATTACAAATTATAGGAAGGTTTCATTTAACTAAATTATAACATTTGTAAAATCAAATTTGAAACTAAAATGTCATCATTTCATTACAAGGTGGACTTTTTAAATGATATAAAATCTTTTGTCATAGTCCATAAAAAACATTTATGGACTTTTATTACATAATAAACATGTGTGGATTTTTTTTTTCCCTAATATGATTGTGAGGGTATTGTAATGTTAAGAAAAGGGCTTACAAATAAGTTTAATATTTTAATTTATCAAGATTCCGTAAGATTGCCAATAGTTTATAAAGTCCATGATTTATTAAAATGGAAAAAATGAGGATTATTGTTTTGGAAAAAGTGACATTATTACCCTAAATAACAATGGCCAATTATTAAAATTGAAAAAACCCATGTTTTTGTTTTTAGCTTTTCCCCTAGTTGATCAAATCAAAACATGTGTCATAATTTAAAAACTTATAAGTATAAGTTTTAGGTATTCCACTTGCCTCCTACTTTCAAATGGACAATTTCACATTGCCAAAACATTAAACATGCATGTGAATTAAAAATTCAAAAAATAAAAAATTGTGGACTCCACATGTGCCATTTTTGATACCACCTTACTGTGCCAAGACCCTCTTACTATCCCAAGGTGGACAATAATTGGCTAGTAGTGGGACAACATAAGACTAAGGAGGCCTTTAGGGACAAAAATGCACATGTTGCCCAAGGGGCAACAATAATGCACACTGGGAAGAGTGTCACATTGGTAGAAGAACCATTCGAAGCAAAAAAGGAGTTGGAGGATGATCTACCACCACTTATTGATTTGGAGGATGACTTACCACTACTCTTTGATCTTATTCTTGTGGGAGAATTATTTGAAGAGGTGGTAGGAGATGAAAATAGTCCAAATTACCATCTCCTATTGTAAGAGGTGTTAACAAATGAAAACACAACAAACTATCGTCTACCGTTTAAGGAGATGGTGACACATCAACAAACAACAGTCAATTGTTTACTATTTGAAGAGGCAGTAGCACATCACGACACATTTGACAACTCTCTACTTTCAAAAGAAGCATTAACACATGAAAACATAGGAGACCACCGTATATTGATAACTCTTTGCTATCGAAGGAGGCAAAAACACACATGAAAACATAAGAGATTATCATTTATTGTTTGAGGAAGCAGTAACACATCAAAACATATTCTACAACTCTTTACTGTCAAAGGAGGTAGCAACAAATGAAGACACAAAAAACTACCATCTATTGTTTAAAAAAGTGACCACACACCAATATGACTTACTACCTAAGGAAGTGGTAATACATCATGACACATTAGACTACCATTTATTGTCCAAGGAGGCAACAACACCACAAGAAACATATCTATTGTCAAAGGAAGTAGCAACACATCAAAACTCAATAAATTATTGTTTGTTGTCCAAGGAGTCAACACCACATCAAGATTCAACATACTACCATTTGTTGTCCAATGTGGAGGAGGTGGAAAAGACCATGGAAGTGTAAGTTCACTTCATAAAAGAAGGAGCAATGCCAACTTGCGCAAAATCATGTTTCATGATTACCAAGGGGCAAGAACAAATAAACACAACTTGGTAATCCCTAGTTGAACAAGCAAATTAGATGATAGTAATTATTGTCACAAGGCAACCAAAATTGGTAATTATTGTGGTTGGATAGCCTGAGGTGGAAGCTTGGCCAAAACACGACAATGGATGGGACCAATTTTGGATTAAAGTGCAATTAGGTTGAATTAGTTCATTCACTTGTGACATAATCTTCACCATTACTTTGCAAACTACCTAGGTTATTCAAGAAGGTATGCAACTTTGCGATGCCACACTTGGCAAGTATAACATAAAATAATAGATGTTTGAAATATCGATGCATCTTGGAATAACATAACCTGATTTGCAAACCTACAACCTTGAAAATCATAAATTCATGTACATCTTACCCAATTTTAAATAATAATTAAAAAATTTAAACAAGAAAATAATTTGCAAAAAACAAAACTAGATCTACAAAACACAAGAACAAGATTTGGAAAAAGGGAATTTAAAATAAATAAAAATTAAAAAAAGGGGGAAAAACAAATCACATACCTTGGTTTTCATAGGTGTGTTTAACTTTCTAAGCCTCAATCCAACCTCTATGCATAGTTGTTCCCAAGTTTGCCTCCCCTTATTGGATTTTTCGACTTGGAAGTCTTATGGTCTTTTAAAAATTTGCTTGTAGAAAAGAAAAATCTAGAAATTGTAGTTGGGGTAACATGAAGGCATTTAACAATTAGTTCATGCTTAAGTGAAGGTCTAAGACAATTGTTTACCTCTTCCACATACTTCTTCAGCAAAACACCATGTTCCATATCCACATGAATCTTTATAGCAGTTATGCCATTGGACTTGTGGTAAGCAATGAGCCCCTTGCAACATTTAATGTGCAAAGCTATAATTTTAGGACCAACAATTTTGCTGTGAAAGAACACATCACATTATTTGGTTTTGAATAAAATCACTAGTTTGGTTGGTGTTCACCTAGTAAAATGCCAATTTGGAGGAATTGTGGTAATGAGGCTTCCATGTAGCAACATGTTTCTTCATATTTGTGAAGTGCACATCAATAACCCATGCTCTTCAATTACATGTTCTTCACCTTCAACATTGGTACTATTGTTAGATCCTATAATCACTTGTGGGGGACTAAGCTCATGCACATTAGAATTAGAACCTTGAAAATCAATTAAATTGTCTAAAAAATCCATCAAACTTACCAATGCAATTTATGTGGGAAAGGTTGAAGTGAACAAACAATAAAAGAAAAATTTCAAAAGCTTTTAGCAAGCTTGAAACAACAAATCAAATAGTTGATGAAACTTTTGGCATGGTGAATGAAAGAATGAACATGCTACACAACTCACATGAATTACACCATTCAATAATTTTTTTGACAATTTCAATATATTAAACACCTTGAAAATTCTAATGACCTTGAATGGAAAAGCGTTCAATGAAACTTTCAACAATCGTGACCAAAAAATAGAACACTAAGAAAACAAAAACTTTTGATGAAGCTTTTAACAATCTTAACATATTAGAAGCAATGAGCACCTTTGAAATTTCAATGACCTTGAATGTAGGAACTTTTAATGAAGCTTTTGGCAATCATGACCAACATATAAAACACCAAAAAGACAAAGTTTTTTGGCAAAAAAATCAATAACCTTAATAAATAGACATAACACCTTGAAAGGAGAAGCTTTTAGCAAGTTGATTAAAAGCCTAAAATGATAAAGTTCATGAACCAACATTGATATGCTTGAGAGAAGAAAGCAATGTGCACAAAGCTCCAAGTTTTCTACAAATAGTTTTTGGGCCTAAAAGTTTTTGGTTGAATGCAACATGAAAGTATCAAGATGTAGTGGATACTAGATGTTAACTAGAGTTTGCCACTTGGTGTTTGAGGTTTTGGCTAATACATTTGGGCTGTGCATGGGGATTTGGAGACCATGGTTACTTCATTTGTGATAGAAGACATATTTCTTGTTGTTGAGTCTTTGGTGAATAACTAATGGACAAGTAAATTTAGATTCCCCTTTAAATTTTGTTCAATTCTTGTTTGTACAATTTTAATGTAATGCCACCATTTTTGTGTGTGTTTTAATAGGGGCTAAAAAAGTTGCAAAATATGTTTAACATGTTTAGCCTTTTTGAATTTGCAATCTAACTCACATTTTGAGGGTTTATATGCACTTGTTGCCATATGTTTGTGTTTTAGTAAGGTTGCAAAACATTACAAAAAATCATGGTTTTTCAAAAAGGTCAACTTGACTAAAATGTCCACATTGACCAAAAGGATGTTCACTTTGATTGAAAACATGGAACATGAAAGATACATGGTTTTTTTGGTTGGTTCTTTTGACTGAAGTGACCTTTCCACCAATTATTAAATTGTACATTTAGTTAAGGACAAATGTTTTAAATGGTCCATCAAGATGCCCATGGCCTAATCAAATTGGCCAAACTGAATGGCCATGCTTAGTCAAATTGGCCATATAATTTGGTTAATTAGCCTACTTGTTATGCCTATTAGGCTACCTACCTATCTACTTACTTACCATCTATCTACTTATGTCCTACCTACCTACCTATATATATATACCAACCTATCTACCTAACTATGTACCTACTAACCTATTTATGAAAAAAATTGAAGTTCAAATCTTGTTATACACATTGACAAAAACATTTCATGAAAATTCAAGGAAACATGTGAAATGCATTTGATATCATATTTTTTTACAAAGTGATGGGGTGGTTTGATGGTCAAAACATTGGTGTGGAGCCAAAGAAACCAAGGTTCAATCCCCTTTACCAACATATATTATGTAAAATATGTCTATTCATATATCATATACTTTGTGCATGTGTGTAAATGTATAATACCTAGGTGGGTTGTGGATAGGTAGGTAGGAGGCCATTGTGGGTAGGTAGGAGGGTACTTACTATTTATTTATTATTTACATTTTATATTTACAAATTGAGCTATTTTTTAAATTAAATTTTTGGCTGACCAAATTTTTGTTTGATTTGACTAGTCAAAATGACCGAATGTCAAAATAATTGATTTTTGGTTTAGTTTTTCAATCAAATAAACCATGATTTCTTATAGTGGAAGGACTTATTTATGAGCTAGATACTAGGTTTCTAATTCATGCCATTATGAATGCACTTGGGATTGTGTATCCCCAATATTTTGGCTCCTGGCAAATTTTGATCTATCATTTGACAAATACCTTGAAATTCTTAAATGAACTTTTTGTTATGGCAAGGTTCAGCAAATGAACAACAAGAAGGTTCATGTGCCTAAGCTCTTGAATGCAATGGACCTTGAATGCCAATAGGGCATGTTCAAGTTGACTATGAAATCAAATGTAGCTACATGCATGGCCCCTCCCTTTGACACAAACCCCCAAACCATGATGTGGCGCCTTGTGACAACATCTTGAATTCTTATTTCTAGCTTCCTTGAACATGTGAAATTGGTTGAGCTAGCTATAGTACAAGTAGTTGGCATTGTGGGGGATGAGCATTGTTTTCCTATTCTAGCCTTTATGAAGTCCAAGCTTTGCAACAAACTCACCACACATTTGCCATTGGTTATGCACATGTTTGTGCAACATTTCTATACTATGCATAATTTCTTTTATGGAGAATGCATTGAGCAATGGAGATGTGCTCGGCACTGGTATTCTTATGATGGTTAAGGTGCAATGAGCATTTTATTTGAGGCCCACAAAGCTTCTACAAATGAGGAAGCTCTCGTAGCAATTTTGTAGTGGCTGCATGGCATCTACATTGCCAGATTTTGTACCTTAAAACTTTTTGGGTTTTGCTTGTGTCTGATGAATTCCAATCTTAATTCCTTTTGTTACCACGATGACAGCATGTTTTGAGTCTCTTCCCCTTGCTTTTTTCTACATTTGTTTTCTGTAGCAACGTCCGTCAATGCAGCCTAATTTGGTTTGATTTTGCAAGTCAGTTGAGCTGGAAAGGCCAGTTTTAAGGGTTCCATTCCCCTTCAATTGATTGTAGTGTGAGTCCTTTACAAGTTTTGTCCTTGGGTTTACTTTTTGCAATTTGCAATGCCCACCAAACATTTTGCTTGTTTGCTCAAAAAATCTATTAGATGTCACATGGAATTGCCAGATTTAGAGAAAAAATTATTCCACCGAATTAACTAGCAGCCAAATATATAAAACAATTGTGGGGGTAGGGCCAATGAGAGCTCCTGCAACTTTAGACTAGTGGCCACTTGAGAACCATAGCTACTGCAGAAGGGGCAACTAGGGCTAATTTCCAAATATGCAGAAAAAAAAACACTGCTCAGAGGTAGTGGTGATTATCAGCAATGGGAGTAGGCCAGGGGTGGCCATGGGTGCAAGTCTATTGAAATGGAAAATTGTGAGTATGAGGTGGGACTTGGGTCTTTGATAATGTGAGCTCCAACAACTATAACATAAATGATGAATACCTTACTACCTAGGCTGATTAGGCACTAACTAGTTCATTATTTTTTGAAAATTTGGAATTTTTGTTTTGAAAAAATATATGTGCTTGCCATGCCAAAAATCTGAATGAAGTTCTCAAGCATAATAATTTCATTATTTAGTATAATGTCAAAATTTTATATATTATTATTTTTACTGCCAAACATAATTGACAAAAAAAGAAATTATTAGTACCTTGTTGCCCAACTAGCCAATGTATTAAGATACGATATGGCGTATTTTGGAGAAGGTGGTACTTGATGGTCTGTGTTTTGACCATTTGAGCACACAGAAGCAATTAGACAATGATTTTGAGCCACTCCACTCTCTCTTCTGCAGCTCAAATGTTTTTACTCACATTGCAGGTATGTTGACTATTGGTTTCTTAGCTCCGTAACAAGCCTCTTTCTTGATGCATGCTTCCTATTGTTGTGGAAGGAAGAAGCATCTTGTCACTTGTATGATAAATGCCTGTCTCAACAGCAGCAGCAAGGAAGCTCAATAGGAAGAACTCTGATGGCTCAGTGTTTACATGCTTACTCAACAGCATTCTGATGTTCAACCTGGTTCCTGCGAAGACCAAACACTGAGTTTTTCCCTTGAACAAAGGTACTGAAAATCAATCCGAGCTTTCCTTTTTGAGTGGGTTTTGTCATGTTCTTTCTGACTGAGGCATGGATCCTGTCCATCATGGCTGTTTTTCTTTACAAATGTTTGTTACAAGTGATCACTAGATGACTTTGTTCTAAAAGTCTGCAGTTCTTTGTTGATCGGTTTTTGAGGAAGAGACAACTGCAGTTTTCTACAGAGAAAACTATCACAGGAACACCACGCCCAAACCATTAGCATCTTTGAGTAAACCTTGTGTTCAAAGCACAGAAGAATACTCTTTGAAACATTTGGTTTGGAAAATTAGTGTGTAAATGAACACAATTTTTTTTTGTAATGAAATGTTCATCTAGTTCAACATTATGAAAGTTAATATTGACAACAATTAGATCCCTTTCTCAACTCGGAATGTCAAATATTGAATTTATATTTAAGGACAATGTTGTAAATGAAGAACAATGGTAATATGAAATTGTGTGATTTTCAAATCAAACCCTTGCACACATAATTTTAAGCAAATAATGTTCAAGTGTTGTATATACATGCTACATGTGCTTTGAAAAGGTTGGCACATGCACCAAATCATATGAAACCATGTTGGACATTTAACATTATATTATAACATCACATTTCATATGGCTATTATAGTTGCATTAAACATGCATTGTTCAAACCCATTATTTTCAACACACTTGGAGTTGTGGTAGAAGATTAAGTCCAGGTGTGTTGAAAAGTATGGGTCTTCAAATAAGATTAATACAATTATCATTGGAGTTTTTTCACAAATTTAGGAGATGTGCCATCATAATTGTAATAGTTATTTTTTCCTCTTTATTTGGCACCTTAAGGATTCATGAACCTCTTGGAATGATGTCAAGA
>Ga0209208_10010580_pt1 | contig 11958 bp, 10 predicted proteins | sample S1TSphfallax_3_FD_187694 | JGI IMG/M metagenome (GOLD analysis project Ga0209208, IMG submission 187694) | Host-associated microbial communities from peat moss isolated from Minnesota, USA - S1T2_Fd - Sphagnum fallax MG (SPAdes) (version 2) | ecosystem: Host-associated > Plants > Peat moss >...
CAAGGTTAGGGTCTCATTTGTCATGCAAGGAGCTTTGTCTTCCTATTCCAGCACAATAGGAAAGAAAGTATAAAGTGCCCATTTTGTTTGGAGTTATATATATGCTGGTTAACAAAAACAGGAAATTTCTAAAGGATTTTGAATTGTGGGGAGAGTTCTGCAAGATGGCTTTTTCTCACAGTGAGCCCACAGATCCCAATATTGGCACTAAATGCAATTCAAAACAGGTTGCAGAACTGGAATCAAGCTGATTTAGCTGGTGATTAAAAAGAGGAATCAACGAGGTATAGCTGGCTTGAGTTGGCACTTCGTCCACTTCAACTTGTTGGTGCAGATCTAGAATCAACCTGGCTTAGGTGATTTCGTAGAGGGGATAAAGGAGGTGGTTTAGTTTACTAATTTGCACTTGGAATCCACTTTAAAATGTAGGTGCAGATCTAGAATCTAGCTGATTTAGGTGATTAAGGAATAGGATTAAGGAATACTTAAGGAGCACTTAATTAGTACCAGTGGATTTCTCAGTGTCCAGAGCAGGTAACTCGGAATTACAGAAATCAGCAGGAGCCGCACACACAGGTGAGTCAAGATTGCCAGAAAACTCGGGGTCACAGAAATGAGAGAGAGAGAGAGAGAGAGAGAGAGAGAGAGAGAGAGAGAGATGTATCAATAGATCCGGAGCATTGTTGCTCAGACACTGTAATATGATTTCTGCAATGGCAGCCAACGGCGCCCTCAGATGTCCAGACATAATATATTGTTCCTCATCATTGCAAATATCCACGGATCCTTCGTTACTTTTCTTCCTTGACAGAAGCAAAGAAAGAAAACCCCCAAAAAAAGAAAAGAGAGAGAGAGAGAGAGAGAGAGAGAGAGAGAGAGAGAGTCAGAGTCCAGGCGGCAGTCTTCAGTAGAGGTCAAAACCACGAAGCAAGAAAAGGAACTAAACTCAGGTGTGAAGGTGCCAAATACCATCGCAGTTGAGCTGAGGCTCCTGGCCAAGCTGTACACTAGTCTCCTTCAGCCACCATGGTCACTCCAAACATAAGAAATCAGACGAGAATAGTGTACAGCTTTGCCATGAGCTCCAGAGACCTTGCGGACTCTCTCCTGAGTAGGACCATCGCAAGGATCATGTAGTGACTCTTGGAGATGCCATTATCCTCCACCCACAAAATACGCTCACGTTGCGTAAGTTGCGGAAGTCTGAAGACATCCAAACGAAGAGAGAGAGAGAGAGAACCGAAGAGCTAATTATCAAAATTCGAGATCTGTAGTGCAAAATTATAGAAGGAAGAGACTGAGGTTGCTAGCCCTAATGCTGAGAAACCCTAACCCTAACCCTTATGACCGCCCCTGTCAATGGCGCGTACAACCTTCCAAGTTTTTGTCGATTTACTGCGCAATAGGCCAGTCGGCTTTGAAAATAGATCAATTGTAGCAGTGCTAAAACTGTGCGACAAATGCAAATGTGCCTCAAATGGTCGGTACCACCAGAGAACTCCCCACCGTCCGATATTATTCGTCAGCAGCATCGTGACCTTACATGTTATATCCGCCAATATCTTATGACCATACGATATTAAATGTGTCACTTTTTTTTACATCTTATAAATTTTTATTTTGCAGCCGTAAAGCACTGCCTTTACTGCCTAGATTTTTCCTTTGTATTTTCAGCTCCCTTACCTGCCTGAAGAAACCTGTTCCCAGCAAGCGGGATCTTCTGCGGTCGAAGGTACTAGCCAGGCTGTACTGGGATTTTACCAACCAGCCTGTCACTATTTCTAAAAAGTGAAAAAATCCCAGCTATGTTTTACGTCGGAAAAGGACCTGAGTACAGGCCCTTCCGTGATTTTCGACCTGTTCCCTCGGCCTACGGGCCTCGGGCGCAGATCTCAAAATCACGGAAGGGCTCATGCCCTTCTCCTATACAAAGTGGCTAGAAGTCAGAGAATAGATATGTATAGAATCCTGACTAGTTCTGGCTACCAAAAGGAGCTCATTGTTAGATATGGCGACAGATGACATTTTTCCCTCAAAATATGGTGACTTTTTTCATTTTTTCCTAAAAGGAACCTTTCTACAATTTGCACTGGTTTCTTTTCTATCGCCAAAATGTGAAATTCACTCCAAAATATCAACGCTCTTTTAAAAACGTTTGTGATGTGGCTAAAGTGGCAAGCATTATGTGATGCAGCTAAGACAATTTAACACAATTTGGCTATAAATGAGATATCACATTAAGAAAATTTGAACATCCTTCTAAATTTTTGGCTACCTAATTGAACAAACTAAATATAAATCTAGTGATTTTAAGATTTTGAGAGATTTACTAAATTGTATGATTTTTCAACAGCTCCAGTAAAGACCTGCATGATGCGGAGCTGAGCTGGGATCCCAATTCTGATAAATTCCATGGCTGAGGGTTGTACTGAGCATAGAGACCTCCATTAATTTTTAAAAAAAAAACATTTTCCATATGATACCTGACGAATATCATAGGAAAAAAAAAAGAAAAAAAAGCGGACATTTCAAAAATTAAAATGTCTGGAACAAAAGAAAAAATACACATTGTGAGTTGCTCTCCAATCTTATATATAAATTCACTTAGTTCGTGTGTCTGTCTGTTTGTCTGTCTGACACGACAATTCTGCATTTTAATTAACCGGCAGAATTGTCGTGTCTGTCTGTCTGACTGACGGGCAGGGCAGGGCAGGGCAGGGCAGGCAAAAAGACCTGGGAAATTTTAGGATATGGTTTTCAGGACATGGTTTTCAGGACTTGAGATCTCAACTTTGGGGCCTGGATTTTCACACTCGCGGTTTCCAAGACCGAAACCTGAAAACTTTTAGGATGTGATTTTCAGGATGTGGGATCTCAATTTTGGGACCTGGATTTCACACAGGGGGCTTCACAGTGGCCTTCGGCCACGGGCACCCACTAGTTACACTAGTATCAGGGTAAGCCTTCAGGTGTAAGGTATGGAAATTGAATCCAGTTCAGCAGGTAGACAATATGAGGAAAAGAGAGGGCCAGTATGAAAGGTTTTTGGAGGAGCTGGAGAAGGATCTTTACAGAGATGCAGTCTATTGGGAGAAATCAGAGGTTGGTTCTATGACTGATGGAGAAGAACCACCATCAGTGCCACTTGAAGAGTTACTTGCAGACCTCAGACTCGAAGAGTCTAGCAGGGTCTGAATTTGATAAGGACATGGATCACTCTTAGAGCTCTTCCTTCTCTAAAACATGCTCCCTTTTATGTGAGAGCAGCAGAAGCAGTTAAATGCCACCCCCCCAATTGTTGAAGGTCTGACTGGAGAAATTGAGATCACCTCTGTGAACTAGGTGATTGGGTAGCATGTCGAACATGGTATGCACTTGACAGACATTGAGACTTCTGGCAGTTGGAAACAGTGTTCCTCAAGTAGAGTGGACAGAGAAAGGTTCTTTCCTATGCTCCTCTCTTTTGCCTCAACTTTCTCTGCCATGAAACCTTGAAATTTTCTTCAGGATACTGGATAGGATGAGATCCAACACTTTGCTTTGCCTGATTTATTTACTGGAGCCCAGACATTCAGGTGCCTCCCATTGAAGCAAGTTCAATGCCCCACTATGCTCTGTGGATATACTTGCTGATTTATCTGTTGAAGGGCTCAAGCCTGTTGCCCACTTAAATGACCTGTGACTTTCTTCAGAAGCTTTCCAAATCACATCAAGTACTTCCTTCTCTTACAGTCTGATGAGTTATGAGTTTGGTTTTGCATACAGTGGCATGCCCTTGTGTAACTGTGGATGCTTATTTGGGTTGTTGATGGTAGATACAACAAAAAAGCAAAGTGATGGCATGTCGAAGGTGTAACCTTGCTACAAAAATAAGTTAGGCAAAGTCTCAACTGGTTGGAGTATCATGCAGGCCTTTGTGACATCTAGTTGTAGAATTGGTGACTCAAGTAAATCTAGTTGTGATCTGCAGACAGAGTGAGACACACCTCTGATTACTATAGTGCCATGTCTTCATGGCTGTCTTCAAAATGTACCTGGTTGGCAGTTTCCATCAAGAATGTTCAAAAAGGGAAACTGTAATTTCCATTAAACAGACCACCAACTTAAGCAAGGATTTGGTTTGTTAAATAATGCCCAGTACTTAATCCTTTTTTGATGACTTGTTGATGAGAGATTTGTGTATATGGGGAATCACACCACCTCCAGCAATTGTACCCTTGATCAATGTGTCAAGCTCTTCATCTCCACGAATTGCTAGCTGCAAATGCCGTGGTGTGATACGCTTCACCTTTAGATCTTTGCTGGCATTCCCAGCCAGCTCTAATACCTCAGCTGTCAGGTATTCCAGTATGGCTGCTGAGTAAACTGCCGCAGTTGCTCCCACTCTCCCATTAGCTGCCACACGGGCTTTAAGCAATCGGTGGATGCGACCCACTGGAAACTGCACCAAGATAACACACAAAGATTAGGTGAACCATCCTAAAACCACACAAACTGATGGTCTGCAAGGCCTCATGTCAATAAATCAGGGTTCAGACACATCCTGCTAGTTTAAGATGTAAACACTCAGTGAGCTTGGCAATCTAGCTTCTGGCTGCAAAAAAGCTACCTGATTTGGCCCTAGATGCAAAATCATAACAAAAATATGATTCATAAGAATAGAGAAATCTCCACTCTCATGATGAAGAAAAAACAGCAAGGTTAACACTTCCTCAAACTGATAACAGAAAGCACGTGTTGCTCCTCGCAATTGGCTAAGGTCTTTAGAATGTTCAATCTACATGAACCAGACTCCATGGGAAATGATGAGATTCATTTTGTGCACATTTCTGGGCACCATCCTAAGACATGTCAGCCGTAAGTCCCTGAAAATGTACTGACCTTCACCCTCATCAGAGCAGTTTGTGAGGCTCTAAACCTTAGAAGCCTCAGGCTATTTCCCCAGTCTCACATTCTAGCAGTGTTCCATAAGTACTGTTCAACTCTGCAGTTTATCCAACAGTTCTCAAGACACACATTGAGCAACTCTTCTGGCACCCAATATGAACAACCGTTCCAGATTTGGACTTCACACCACTAGTTACAGAAAACTGGGGTCCATCCACGTTTAATCTGAGACTAATGCTTTAAGCTTCTATTGTAGAAAAGATGATTACAGAAAACTCTCAGTAGAGTGCCCGATCACAAACTCAACTAATTGTTCTTTAATCACATTAATGATGTTCAAACGAGGGGCAAAGCAGAGAGCATACCTGCAGACCAGCACGGGAGGACCTCGAAATGGGTTTCTTCTTATTACTCTTTGTCTTCAACTTCTGTCGACTTGCCCATCAGCAGCCCCTTGGCGCCCTTCCCCGCCTGGTTCCCTACCACCACCATCTTGTCACTTTACAGTCTTGCAGAGGAATCAGGACCCTGCTGCACACAGAGAGACGCACTACACACACGTCAGTACTGCAGAAAAAGAAAAACCAGAAAACGCTCGTTATCAGTAAGAAGTTAGAACATCTTTCAAACTCCTCGTCAAATTTGACTACAAACCTTTCAACCTCAAACAGACGTACATGGTTCAAAGTATCTCCCGTATTGCACCGCTAAAGTCTACGGACTAGGGGGGGAGCAACAGCGATGATGTTATGCAAGACTAAACGTGTCAAGTTCAATAGGAGCGTAATAGAGTGGCTGTAACAACATGATAAGCACTGAAAGTACTTGCACGAACACACAGCTGGAGGCGACAGAGAGATGCTGATTCCAGACCCGTTTAGACTTATTGAATTTGTGGAAACTGGGGAGCACATAAGAGCATTGCTTGCAAACTTGCAGTCCGACTAAGACAATTCATGTACGCAAAAAGACAACGGAGATGGTCGATAACATTGGACCCAAAAAATAAGCACAATCAAGAGAGATAAAAACATAATCCAAACACACAACGCGTTCTCAGTTCGAAACAACAACAATGTGTCTCAATCTTGGACCAGTTTAGTCCGCATGCAGTCTTTAAGAACGAAAATGAACAATGAAAAAGACATACCCCGACGGCTTGAAGGAAGCAGCCACCGTGCACACATACAATCAATAATTAGACTAGATTACAAAACCAGAAACAACGAGCGAGAACGGCAATCCCTAGTAAGTATACTGCAGTTTAAGACTTTCGTACGACAGAGAAAATGCGCGGGAAAAACGTCCGCGCGCTCGAGAAGCCGGGTGGCTCGCTTCCAATCCAAAAAAAAAAAACCCCGAAGCTAGACAAGAATTAGCAAATAGATATAATGAGTACTACTCCACAAAACAAACAACCACTTGCATAGCGTAGAAAACATACACACGGATTGAAGATCAACAACGGAAAGCCTAGCAATTAGGGAGATCCTGGGGGAAGAATAGCAACAATCACAAAGCAAAAAAGAACAGAAAAGAGCAGGCAAGGAGGAATTGGACGCGGAGAGCAAAATGTTGATGCATTGTGGGAAACGGGTAATATCTGATAAATGGCACATTTGTCGTCTAATATGTGCCACTCGACACAGCTCTGATTGTGGAGATCATTCAATAATCTTCAGATTGAGAGTGAGCGAGAGACCATAGCCTTCTCTTCTCAAGGCTTTCAAGTGGAAACGTTGACCATATGCATGCCTTCAAAATCGAGTACATGTGCATTGCAATTCATGAGAAAGGAAACTGCTACCCTCTAACCTCCATGTAGTTGGTGAGTAACAGATCTCGCTGGCTCTACATCTGATCTTCAGCTGAGGTGGTGTCAAGGAAATCAGTGACACCAGAATTCGTTTGAAAGCTTTAATTGGCAAACTGATTTCAAGAAATCGATTCTGCATTTGAACGTGCAAGCGAAATCATGGGGTTTCCAAGGCAAAGTGAGCCCAGTGGGTCTTTCAAATCTCCACAAGAAATGATTGCATAGAGACCTTTTTTCATTAACATGGTTCACAAATTGATAGCTTGTCGCATTTCTTTACACATGGATTGCACTTAACGCACCTGCCACTAGGGTTTTTAGGCGCTAATCAATTCCCCAAAGGTAAAGGGGAAGAAATGTTTTTTCAAAAGCAATAGTACCCAAAAATTGGAGAATTGAATTACCAATCTCCTTCTTACTAATTAAGTACTAACCCTACCATTAAATTGCCATTATTTATTTTAATACAATGTTGCACCTTGTGTACTTATTCTTGACAGTCAAAAATTCTGGAATAATAGAAATAGGGTGTCCAACCCCTTTTGTTTAAAAAATTATAAATATATTGGCAGAAAATGTCCATTGCTTGTGGTGGGTATGGTACTAACTAGTACATATATTTGTTCATTTATGTCATGTTGTTGTGGACCTCTCCTTGTACTCTATGTTTGAAATCATTTCTGCATCTTTTTGGGACATCCTCAACTTGTTAGTATGATGTTGGAGCCTAAACTTTTCTTTTGTAATTTTTTTTTCCCGTTCAGCCTATATCCATTTTCCACCCCCACCACCACTTTGCCTCACCCCAAATTTGATTATACCAATTCTCTCATGTAGTGACACTTTTGGTGAGTGGAGGTAAGCACCCTTGTTGCTTGATTTTCTTCCCTTAATTTGCTCTCTTTCTCTCTTCATGTTTTTCAAGGGAACAGTTATCTATCAGAGCGCAGTCCTATGATATGAAATTGGTGACAGAAGGAAAAGTAACAAAAGCATTCCCTCTTCCCTTGCTCACCACCATCACCAACATCACCGCCAATTAGCATAAGCATTAGTAGATGGGTAATCGGCTTCAGTTTAATTGTTGCTGGAAGAGCATAGTGTTCAGACCTTATTGATAATATGATGTTGCTAGAGTTTTGTTGCAACTTAGTCATATTCAACGGTACAATTTTTGTGCACATTCATTTGTCCTTGTTATGGTGATGATGATGGTGGAACTTTGGGTGCAATTGAATACCTTTGTGGAGTGCAAGCTCCATATACTAGTTGGTGGTAGTAATGTGTCCATGAGAGGGGTGGAGAAACAAGGGCTAAAGAGGAAGGGGAGCAATTTTGGTGGATCTTTTTTTTTATGAATAATGAAATTATGATTTATGTTTATGATCGAAGTGAGGGCAAAGTAAAGGGCAAAGTATGGTGGCATAGGAATGAACAAGGTTTGTTTGGAGAAAATGATGTATGAGCTTGGTAATGAGATAGAGTTTGATTTGGAGGAAGAAATATAAATAGAGACAATTTGTCACACTTCCAAGCTAGAAAACAACCTTTGGGGACAACAATTGGGTACATTCATAAACAAAGGAACTAAAATAGGGTGTAACATCAAAATGAAAATTGTAAAAGAAATAAATATTTATACATGATGTTATTTGAAAGTCATAATAATCATAGTGCAAGATGTGTTAAATGAAAAATAAAAGTATTTAGATATTCAAATTGAAAATTCATTATATTGAATTTTAGTCTATGTTTTAAGGACTTTTGAAATTAAATAATTGTTGTTTTAAATAATGTTCACTTTGCAAAAAACCCTTCAATTGCATAAATACAAATTTTTTAACATTGAAAGAAGTGGGGCATTAGGAAAATGTTATTCACATTCAATTTACACAGTGTTGAAAAAAAAGTGTAATTTGATTTTTTTAACGTTGTCTAGATTTTTTGATATATGTTTGAATCATAAGAATCAATTATCACATATAAATGAGGTACAATATAACAACTTGGCCTATGCCATTGGCCAAGTGTAAACTTACCAACTAATTGAATTTGAATGTTGTATTTTTATTAAGTTTCCAATGACAAATATTATTCAAAATTCAATAGCTCCCCCACTTTAGCTCTGAAAATTATGAAATCTTTCCATAAAATTGTACTCATTAAAATAAATTCATCAGTACCAGAATGTATTCCAATCTTTCTTATTTTTTTTTTTATACTATTGAGTTTCTAATGAAAATTTTGTCAATATTCAATAATTCTTGCATTATACATCTAAACATTATAAAACCATTTCAATCCACCCCTATTCGTTGATAGATTTCCAACAATATCAAGACTACAACATGAGGCAATGTGATTCAATGTGACAAATAAATGAAACAAACAAATTGCCTTCATTTATTTTTGTGTGGCATGTACCATTGGCCCAAGTGTAAACTCAAAATCCAAATTTCTCCTTCCAAAACTAGATTTTGTAATTTAGTTGAATTTTTAGTGACAAAATATATTCAAAGTTCAATACTTCCCACACTTGAAAACGAAAATTTGTGAAATCCTACTTGTTTAGAGCTTTCCAACAATACAAAAAGTACACTTGAATTTATTTATTTATTTATTTTTTTTGAATTTGTTGAATTTCTTTTGATAAATTGTTCAATGTTCATTGGTTTTTACACATATGTGTTTTGAAAATAATCCTAAGGTGTGAGGTGTGAAGCTTGAAGGACAATGTAATGATGCTTGAGATTTTATACTAAGTTAGTGTTCTAGGTTGAAAACATTGAAAAAAAATATTATTACACATTTTCCCCCCTTTTTTAATGAACAATGCAAATGTTTACAAAACCACTTCAATGCACCCATACTGATTGAGGCCTTTCCAACGATAATGGGGTCACCATAATTTGGGAGATCTCAATGTGACAAACAAACCAAAGGAACAAATTACCTTCCTTAATAGCTAAATGTATAGAGCAATTTTGTAATTTGCAATCAGAAAACGAACCTTGAACCATGCATATATTCAATATTGTGGTGTATGGCTTAACTATTTTTCATTATGCATTAAAAAAAAATGCATAGTTTAAAAATGAATGAAGTACTAAAACAATGCCCCACATAAATAAACCCTCGTTGCTTGACAATTCATGCAACAATTTCAAATAGACTAAAAATAATTTGCATGAGAATTTTACATGGAAGTTTGTCCCCATGATTGTTTTACTAATCTATTAGTAGCCCTTATTACCATGGAGCACTTTTATTTGTTTTAGTTTGATTTCACTAGTTATCCATCTATTGTGACTACAAAAAATGCTTTCATTTTTCAAATCAATTGGCTTTCTTTGCAAGCCTTGTCCACAAGTTCTTAATTTGATGTGTCATGTGTTTGTTTTCTTTTCAAATTTACAAAGATTTGGGAGGGTTTATGTGTTGGCATCTTACCCCAAAAGAAGGTTCCATCTACAACTATTTATAAAAGGACAAAAATATGTGCTTCAATTGTGAACACATCAATTCTTTCATTACACACGTTTCCATAATAACAAATATACGTGTGCTTATGGTGCTTATAGATAGATTAAATGAAGATTCTTGAATGGGTAATGGGGTTTTTTTAAAGGTTGCAATGCCCATCACCTTGCAAAAAAATCCTATGTGAAAGGCCAAAAATGTGGGGCCCTTCAAAAACAAATGCCAACTCAAAAATGAACCTTGCAAATAATTAAAAATGAAGGGCTAATACATTCATTATACTATCATACATTATGTAGTAGTGGTGGGCTATGGCAAACCAATTACAACCATAAAATTTCATTAATATAATGGTGGGTTGTGGCAACTTAGGTAGGACCTATACTAATCAATTGATTTTAATAAGACTTAGATGGGCAATAAAGCTTGTTTTCACACTATACAAAAGTAAGGTTTGTTTGTTGATCTTAGCTAGTTCATCTCCTTATAGGAAGCAATAGGGGTTTTGGCTATAGTTGATTTTTCATTGACATTGAAATAAAAATATCATTAAAAACCCAATTTGTAAATTTTTATTTGGAGCTTGTTGGTGAATGATTCCTTCCTTTTTGCAAAGATATAATTAAAAAAAAAATCTAGCTTGTTGGCAACTTAGCAATTGTAGCAAGCTTATGTGGATTTCTTTTTTTGAAGATTCCTAGGTCATGATTTATAATGATGAAAAACATTATTAGCACTTTTTTCAACATTGATTAGGTATGTTTTGATTTACCCATGATGGTTGATTTTTTGGGGGAAGTCATAATAGCCTTGGGGTATAAGTTCCACCAAGACACCATGTTTCTTTGGCACACAACCAAGAAGACATTGAACATCTTGTATTATTATTCAATCAAAAATGTTATTCAACAATGAGGTTAATAGTCAAGGATGACTACATTTATCTAGTTGCTATATGGTCAAGGTAATGGTTGTTAATAATTGGACATAGAAGTCACAACTATTTTTGCACCATATTCACAACCAATCATTTATTCCTCCAAGGAAAATCAACATTTAGCATATCACATGATAAGGTTACCCAAGACTTGATGTAAAGATTTGATGGCTTATGAAGGAGGTTTACATAGGTCTTCTTTAGGTCCACCCCAAAAGTTTAGGTACCTTTATTGGGTGAAATAACAAATCCTAACATTATCCAACATAAATTCTCTCCTTTTTTTTGTGACATTATGCCAAAAGCTCTTTTGGTTATCTTCTTACTTATTCTTCTGTTATTTCCTCAAAAACAAAAGAGATATTCCACAAAGGTCAAAAACTTGGATTACCCTTTCAAGAAAACAAATAAATTGTTGTCTAGTAGTTTTATGTAAATGTTCATTGTTCAAGCTCCTAATGTTCATCTCTGTACTGCTCTTTATGGCATTAGGATCTAAACTTTTATTCATATTGAACCCATTCCAACAAAATATATGTAAACCCAAAATGAGTACTATTATTAATCTAGAGTTAATGTTTTGGAAGTTATTAATGGGCTTTTTTGGAGGTTTTTCTTTAAGATCACGGAAAATGGTTTAACACAAAATGTTCATCTCACCCTTGCACTTGGATGGTGCTAGTAACCAATTTAGGTGCAAAAGTTATTGACATTAATGAAATGTCATTAGTTGAAGTCTATATGAATGAAATTGTACATTTGCAAGCTCAATAAGCATCAATGAAACCAATACAAATTTGGTATTCAATGCCAATGAGTTACAAGTTAAAGTGGTAAT
>Ga0209208_10010581_pt1 | contig 11958 bp, 8 predicted proteins | sample S1TSphfallax_3_FD_187694 | JGI IMG/M metagenome (GOLD analysis project Ga0209208, IMG submission 187694) | Host-associated microbial communities from peat moss isolated from Minnesota, USA - S1T2_Fd - Sphagnum fallax MG (SPAdes) (version 2) | ecosystem: Host-associated > Plants > Peat moss >...
TTACATATTAGCTAGTTAATTAATTAATCATGATATAGAATATTTATTTCATATTAGTGATTAATTAAAAACTGATTATCAACTAAGTAAGTCAATAAGTTCATAGTTTAGTAGTTAATATTGAATACTCAAAATTTATTAAGAATTTAATAATCAATTATATTAGATAGTCAATCAATTATTAATTAATGAATTGATAAATCAAATTTAAAATGATAAGTATCAATAGTTTAAAAATTTATTATTAAAAAAAATTAAAATTAAAATAATAACTAGTTAGCTAATTACATTAAAAGTTAATTGTTATTTTGTAATGAGTTATTGAATTATTTGTTAAATATTTAATTGCATAAAATAATTACTTATTGTTGATGAATTTTTGTTATGAATAGTTAATAAAAAATATGAAGTAAAAATGAATGTTATTTCTAGAATCAAATTATGAAAAAATAATGGATAATTATAAGTATTCTTGTTAACGGGTAGGTAGGTAGTTAGTGTTAATTTATTACTTTTTTATTTTCCTATTTGCATTATATATTAATTTAAAAATTTGAAAACATTCATAAAACATATGGGGAAAATTAGTTTAATTGCAATTCAATCTGCAATTAAGGTGTAATTAGTTTTAAGTTTAACCCATATGTTTTGTCTTCCAATTCCATGTTGTAAATTATATAACAAAGGTGTTTTCTTTTATGATTTCACATTAAAAAATATGTGCCATCTGGGGATGAACACAAAAAAACTTAACCTTAAAAGTAAAACATAAAATGAAATAACAATATTAATATGGCTATTTTTTAATTCACATACTTAAATAAGTAGATAAGTACAAAAACATTAATTACCTACGTATTTAAATAAGTAAGTAGGTATTCAAAAAATTATTCATTTGAATTTTTTTCAAAATACAATTAATATGCCACATGTCAAATTTTGATTGTGCTCATGTTACAATATAAAACCATTTAAAATGAATAGCCATAATGGATGACCAAGATTAGTGTTTGAATAATTAAAAAAATTATCGAAAATTCCTCATAGTGCCATGTGGAGGACTTTGGTGTCACTAAGTGGCACCGTCACAAGTTGTTGGAATTCAATGGCATGAATTTTTTTGAACATGTAAATGATTATTTAAATTTTTTCCTAATTTAAAACATGTAAAAAAAAAAGTGGATATTTGGTAGCTTTAAAAATAGTTGCAAAAACAAAACCTAGTTGCAAATGTTATATATATGGTTAAAGAATGGACATGTACATATGTTGACCGTAAACTTTATCCATCGTCCATTTGGTGACATCATGTTAAATCATGATTTGTGATTAAATGTTGGGTGTAGTTATATAATATTAATTAGTTACAACTGTTTTATAGTTGTAAATTGAAACCACAAATTGACATTTTTCTTCTAGTGTGATGTGGTTTCTCATCATTCTAGTTTAAAGTTAATGTTTTGTGAACCTAGATAGTCATGATAAGTTTGTGCAATAAGTTTTGCCCAATGGTGAAACCTTATATATAGATATGGATAATTTTCAATTGCCCATGGATAATGCAAATCATTTTTAGTGGCCCATAAGAAAAATTCAAATAAAAAATCAATAGTATGAATCATTCCCAATGTCACCCATCAACAACACTAATTTTGGTTGCCCATGAAAAAGAAATAATGGTGCGGACCATTAAACTTGGTCACCCACAAAATTTGGTGGAGATCTTTTTAGGTTGGCCATGCCACTTGGATGGTAAAGATCATTCAATTTTATCCCTCCTCCTCAAAACACAACAATGGGGTGACAAATGTTATTTTCTTGGGCAATTAAAAATGATTCATCCTATTTTTTTGTGTTAAAAGATTGATCTCCACCATCCATGGGTGATTGGAAGATATGTGCAAGTTAGAGCAAACCAATTTGGATGTAACATGACAAAAGTTTTATACACCATTGTGGATCATAATGTGTTTAAAGTCACATGTTTTTTGAATATTATGAAAAAAAAAAAGGATTTTAGAGGAAATGATCCACATTTTGAAGGTTTATTTTTCTTTACTTTTATTTTGGGGTGATTGAAAATGATTTGTACCTCTATTTTCAAAAAACATTTTGAATGTTTTAAACAATTTCCACCATCCATTGTTGACCAAAAGTGATTAATGTCATTCATGGGTGACCATAATTAACTTGCACAATTGGGTTTTTTGGGGTAAATTCCTCTATGGAAAATGATTTGTGTTGTCAATGGGTGACCATATTAAATGATTAACATCATTATAGGTTTAAATTGTTTTTTCTTCTTATTTCCAAGCAATTAAATTTGATTTTTGTTACCCATGTTCATGCCACATGGTTGACCATAATTTAATTTGATCTCTACCATTGGTTGTGGAATTATTGCACTAACCTATGTTGACCCTTCTTGACTTTAAGTCAATAACTTTATACAAACATAATCTCCATGGAACCCACATCTTGATGTCCAAATTAACATGATCAAGAGTGACATAAAAATTCATAACGTGTTGATTTAATGATTTCCATCATCTACATGGGGGTCACTAGATATAATTTACATTGTTGATGGTTTTTTATTTCTAAGTTATGATCATGATCTAAATAGATTTTAAGGGTTTTGCATTAATTCAATATGTTTGGAAATATTTTGAGAAATAATGGTTTAACATGACACATTTCATCATCTTTTCATTAATATCACTTTAAACATTAATTTGTATTCTTAGGCAATGTTATTATATTGAGTTATGAACTAAGTGAACAATATGATCTTGTATTTTAGTCATTAAAACTATTAACTTGGTTCACATTGTTAATATGACATAGATGATACATAACTCTAATTATATGTTGTGTTAAATGATTTATGATCTTGAATTAAGTATTAAAAGACATAAATTGAAACTTATGGGTGAACGCATGATTGGGTGGTACCACAAAAAATCATGTACCATCATTTTTTAAAGATGTATGACTTCACAAGTGATAATTTGTGATTTTATGGTAAAATATTTAATAAACTTGTTTATATTTTTACATTAAATGCACATCATGGGGTGGCTAATGGCTTATATTAATCAAATTTTGGACACATGTTTTGATATTCCTAAGCATTTCAAATATCAATATTTTTAGAAAAATCACAAGTTTCAAGAATGAATATGAGAATATTTAGGAGTCCTCAATACGCTTGTGTATTTGTATTTGTTATTAGATGAGATGTTTATAACATATGTTTAAAAAAAAATCTAATGTGTAAAAATATGTGTAAATTTTTGGATTATAATTGAACATAGAAAATATTCATTTGGGCGAAGTAGATATAGTATACAATTTTTGAACATACTTGCAATACTAAAAAGGGTTCAATACTAATGTGACTTTGTTGATTGGTATGTTAAAAATGTATGGTAAGGTTTCAGTTCCATAATGAACATGGATTAATGCAAAATTTGCATTGATTCACCTAAATGAATATTCAATTTGGAATTGTAAGCAAGTTTGTTCTAAAGTTTTTCAAATTGCAAATTAATTGTCCATTGTATTTACGCATCTTTTTTCAATGAATCCAAAGTTAAATTTTTGTACATGATTTTTTAAGATTATGACATATCATGTACAAAAAATCATGTTAATGGAATCCTCAAAGTTAATTTTAATTATTCGACAAACTTGTCTTGAAGTGGCCAAGGTACTATGATATAACCCTATCATAGCTAGTTTTTGCCCCTAGTTTTTTTGTGTGCTACTTGTTACCACGCTTTCATCCTTTGAAACAAAATTACATGCCTATTTTATAGACAATGTGACTATCACCTTTAATTGCAAAAATACAAATTGCTAATGTAATTTAGAAAAAAAAACTTCTTAGAAATAAGACATAATTAAAAAACTCTTGAAAGTTTACTTATGTTTGAATTTCAAGCTCAATCCTTTTGTCATGTTTAAGTTCAAAGGTATATTAATGTACAATGTACATGTGTGACATGTATGCATAATTCTAAGTTGTAATTTTAATTATATACAACAAACATAAAAGAGTGACAAAATAATAATTATAAGGAACAATGCAACAAAATCTGCAACAAAATGTTGTAAGTTCATCCTACTTTCATTTGATCATATTCCAAATTGCATCAATTGCTAGGATTACTACTGTTCAAGGGCTACATGAAGAGATTCAAGACATATATTAAAAAAATAGTTATGCTGCAATTAATTAAGATGATCAGCAGAGATTTGCAGCTCTTGTATTTAATTTTATCCAACACATCAGAACTAATTCATTATTGCCATCCAACATTTTATGTTATGTTCTTTCCTAATAACAACTTCACAAAATAAATCAACCTGTAACAGAAAAAATGAAGTGGTAGGTAAAATATACCAGATCTGAACTAGAATTAAAATGGATCGATAGGGGAGTGAATAAAGAACTAGCTCTAGAGCTGTGAATTCTGCATGATCTAATCCATACACCCAGCAGCAGCAGCAGCAGCAGCTGCTGCAGAAAACCCTGGACATCTGCAGCATGATCACCTACCTGGTTTATATGAAGAACTCCATCAAGTTCTAAACTGTGATGATCAGGAAACCTCAAGTATGATGAAATTAGATCAAGAGGCCTGCCTAAATTAGCTGTGATCAGTCAGGCCATCTAGACTTGGAGAAATAAAAATTCCAGTTGTAACAGTTCTACTAGAGTGCAGCAGATTGCATTACTGCAGCAAACAGTGAATGCTCATGAGTGCTAGATCACTTGTTGCAAGCATGATCAGATCTTCAAGATCCAGTAGTAGCAGCATCCCCATATATGGCACACAGTCAAGTCCTGTGTCTCTAGCTAGGCCCTTTGATAACTACATTGTCGAAGTTCTTTGGAAAATGCAGCTTGAACAGCATGCAGCAGCAGCAGCAGCAGCAGCTACTTCCATGCATCCGAATTCTGCCAAAAAATGGATTGAATATAAAAATTCACAGCTTGTCAAACTGTGTTCACAATGATCAGCTAGTTGTAGTCTGTTGTACACTTTCAAAGCTTTCATGATCTGGGTTCACAATGATCTAGACGTTCTAGCCTGCACTACGTACTTGACATAGTGAAGCGCTGAGCTTCCGTCCAGATAGCTGTATATATAGGCTGTGTAAGGGATGCAAGAGATTCTGAAAGTGGCAGTTGCTGAGATCTACTTGAGAATTTTGTCGTAAGATGCATGTCATGGGAGCTACACAATAGAACTTCAAAAGAGGAAGTGATGGGATGATTACCTGGGTGAAATATGCTGCTGGGTATTGTGAGCCTCCACTGTAGGCTTGCTGGTGATGATGATGGTGTGACTGATGAGCTGAATGCCATGGTGCAGCAGCAGAGTTCCCTGCATGCTGCTGTTGCTCGTCTGGACTTACAAAAGCGTCAGCTGCTGCAGCAGCAGCAGCAGCTCCGACCTGATCTGCTGCAGTAGCTGCTGCCCCTGCACTGCTGCTTGAAGCAGCAGCAAATATCATACTAGTGTTACCTGCACCACCTCCTTCTAGTTTCGCTTTCTTCTCGTCATGATATTGTCCAGTACTGGCCGATGGGTCATGAATGTCCAATTCGTGAATGGTGAGCCCCCGTGCAGCAGCAGCAGCATTGATGCCCGGTGGCAAGCTCATGTGTCCTAATGTCTGATGTAACTCTGTTTGTGATGGAACCGGAAAGAAACCGGATGTGCTTGCTCCGCTGTTGCTTCCCACTTCCCTGATAGACATGCACACATGTGCGCTCAAATAAAATTTTCTCACAACCACCACCATCAAGAATCCGTAAGGCAAACGAACATCTGCAACACATAAGGAACTTACAAGACATAAGCTGCTGAGATCACTGATCGGCCATACAATACGAATGGATCTAGATATACCTGGACATCTGGGCTGGTAGAAGGGAAGTTGCATTGGACTGATTCTCCATGAAATCTTGGAGAGTAGCAGGTTGATCGCGTTCCGGCATATTCCATTGCAAAAAGGGTGAAGCTTGTGCTGCGCCTGCCATGGCTCCCCCACGTTGCATGGCCATCAACTGCATGTTGCCCATAAACTCATGCTGAACATGCAATCACACATTCAGTCTGCAGATTCAGCAGCTGCTCATCTTACATGCTTCAAGCTGATGACCTTCTGTCAGCAAACTATCTGGGTCGTGCCTTGCAACAGGTAGTAATATCAAATCTTGCAAAACAGTATTTGTGATTACATTTTTTGGATACCATAGTGTGCTTTCACTCATGCTCGGATAAAACTTACTTGAAACCTGACAATCCCCTTCCAATGACTAATCAAATGAAAAGTTGTTATGAAAGTACATTAAAAGAAGATGGTTCATTTTCAAGCTGCAGACACTGCAAGGTGGAACAGGAACATCTAGGCACCTGTCTTTGAATGGCACTGGCAGCTTGATCATAAGCATTTGTGATATAATTCTGCAAGGTCCCACAGAAAACAACGTTAATGGCAGCTCTGAGTATACTTTTGATGTGCAAGTTGCATGGACCTTGAGAATTTGAAACTCTTTCTACTAGAAGAAAAACTGTTTTTTTAACTTGTCTTAAATGCAAGTAAAACTGTGGTATGCCAGTACTTTTTTTAATTGCAAGTAGTTGCACACAACACTTTTAGTTGCATAAGAAAAGTTGCTTGAAAGGCAATTTTTTTCGTAGGTAGCTAGGACTTCAAGCTTTACTTCAAGTAAAAACTTGGATAATCTAGTCTAAGTTTGCACTTTTGTATACCTTGCGGTGGCGAACTCTTTCAAGAGCTTGTTCCAATTCTGTCTCCATGTTTGCCAGCTGCTGGACAGATGTAACAGTTTGAATGATTTGCTCATCTGCAAGAATCAACCTGCAAATGGAATATTCCCCACTGTCTTCATATCCTGATCTGGACTTAAACACCCTTGAGTATCTAGGTCCTTTCAGTTTCCTGCAGATCTTCTTAATTTTGTGCTATAAATGAAGCTGATGCATGGTGGTGCAGGGATCGTGGTGACTAAAGTACTGAAATAATGATATTGAACTTATTCTGATTGAGTTCATGCCTGGCAACTGCAAAATTAGCAGCTGCTAGCTGAGCTGACACCTTCAATTAGAGCTCTATAAACAAAGGATGGATCTGCACCTTCAACAGAGCTTCTGAAACCTTTAAATTAATGTTTACCTTGCTCGTTGTTGCAGCAGATCTTTCTCATGTGTTAATTTCTTCAGCTCTTCTTGCAACACCCCAACCTCATAACTTTTGCTGCAATCCTCACAAGTTTCGCATTATCAACAAGTGCTAGTACAGATGATCCCCACCACATGAATCAATGAACTTGGCATGATCTTTTCTTAGAACAAGATTCATGCCCAACGAGAAAACTCTATTGCTCTGGTGGTGATGGCACTGCACGTCCTCATGCAACCAGCTTAGAGATAAATACTCAAGCAGCCCAAAGAGCAACTGCATGGAAGCATTCACAAGATCAATCTCTTTATAAAGCTGACAACCTCACCTTGATCCAGAAGCAAGTTGTTGGGTTAATGCTAGATCCTTTTCTCCTCCAAGCTTCTTCAATGCCTTGTGTAGATACTGGTACACAATCCAAGTGATCATTAACTGTTATTCCAGAGAACTTCTTGGTTGATTCTGGGAGCTCTTATTGCTTTCATATTCGAGCAAAATACCCTGAAAAATGCATTCATGCATGATGAGCAATGAGATGCAGGTCAGGCATGATCAATCTGCAGTTGAAACTTAAGCTTACCTCCAGATTCTCACTCTTTCTGTAGGTTGAATATTCAATCATGTCCAGTGAGCATTGAGGATGCAGCATCGATGGCAAGGATGATCATCACCACATGCATTGCGCCACATGAATGGTTATTATGGGTAACTTGCAGCCCAGGGATGCATGCATGCATGTTTTGGTCAGGCAAATGTGCAGGAATCCGCACACATAGGTCTTCGCCACAATAACATATTGCTGGCACAGCTACTGCTGTTTCTATGCGTGTAATAACTGGGTTTTCTGAAACTTTTGGAGAAGTTTTGTCTGCAAGACTTTGACAGAAGAAGACTAGAAGCTCACAAAGTAAAAAGTTTCTCTTGAAAGCGGTACAGCAGCAAGCATTGACAACATCCATGCAGGAGCTGATCGAGCGTGTGAACAAATGTTTTTCATTTTGGGGGATTGAGGTAGAAGAAGGAGGCAAAGTGGTGCACACCTAGTGTACTTGCTGCGGTCATGATGCATGTGACAATTCGCGAAGCGAGTCAACATATCCTCAAAACTGCCCCACCACAGATGAACAAGACCTTGGCCCATCTGATCTGATCCACTATATGTACGATCGGTCTAGTACAGAACCTCCAGAAACATGATGTCTAACCAACTGTTTGGAAGTTTGACTGATCGCCCATGCTGATGAGGTAATAAATTTGCATCGACGACCAGGTGTGCAGGTAGAAGAGGAAAGACGACTATAGTAGAAAGAAGAGAAGAAGAAGATCATGGACCGGGATTGCACACCTTTTGTTCCGCTCGTGCAACGGCAAGTTCGCAAACCGCGTGATCACGTCTTCAATACTGCACGCCCCTCCTCCCCAGCCCCATCCCCACAACCCAGACGATTTAACCACATCAATGCAGACTCAAAAGGACTCATCCGGGTACATTGTCCTCATCATCAATGCAGACTCGGTAGGACTCATCGGGCAACATTGTCTTCATCATGAATGCAGACTCGCTAGGACTCATCCGGGTACATTGTCTTCATCATTGATCTTATGAATCCCTGAATTTGGGTTAATAGACCAACACATGAAGGTCACATGTCGAATTTAGTCTTTCAAACAAAGACTTCAACCTTGACTACATGCAATCCTTGAGAAAGTACTCTAACCTTGGCTTCACTACCTCATTATACGCAGTGTAAATTTGCCCCGTAGATGTTCTTCCCAAGGGTTCAACAACTCTCTCGAGCCCTCTACTCTCTTTCTCTTCTAGTTGTGAGTATTCATGTCGCTCATGTAAGGATCACCATGTCCATGCTTTAAAGAAGAATCCATCCTAAGTTACAGAAACCCTAGTACTGCTCCAACAAAACAAGAGTTGCAGCAGCAGCAAGCTGCAATGGGTCACAAGACATGCATACACGAAGTTGCAATGGGTAGCAACACGGATGTACTCGAAGTTCGTAGTGGTGGAAAAAACACTACGAACCTGCAATTGGAATACTGTGTCAGCTTCCCGGATGGCGAGAACATGATAAGGCCGATATCGATGTCACACAACACCGATAGCTCGTACGCCTTCTTGATCAATCCATTGCGTCGTTTGGAGTACGTCACCTGTCTGTTGGTAGGATTCTCGATCTTCTTGATCTCCAACTTCACTCTTCCCATCCTGGCTGGCTAACTAGTAATCAATAATGATCTTGACGTCGCAGGGAATTTGTAACTGAGCCTAAAACAAAGATCTCACCATGGATGCACAAAGAAACCAGGCCGGCTCCAGCAGTTGATCATTCAACAATCACAGCACCGATATAAAACTTCCACAATACTGCAAAACATCAACAATCAAGGTCAGGGAGCGAGATCTTCCAGTATGACACGGACAATATTCATGAAGTCCTTGCAGGGGGGTGAAGCTCATGCCTACTTGCTTATGGTTGCGCGCAACTATGAAGACAACACTTCTTTGGACAAGCTCTCGCTAAGATCTTGGAGTATGTGCAGGGTCTTCTGTCGTTTCTCTCTCTTTTCTCAGCTCTATCCCCACCATCCCCACCATCCCAGAATTAATTTTCACGGCTCCTGCAAACACTGCCCAGCCATTTTCCGTGTCTAGATCTAAGCGATTCTAAAGTTTGGGGCATTGTTATCCATGAATCCTGCCTAATTCCTGATACCGGGCAATGTTCCAGCAGCTCCTCGAGTTCGAGACTTTGTTTTGTGCATAAGAATGTTCAGCGACTACATAATGCATAAGTCACACGGAGAGTCGCAGCGAGAGTACAGCGGCTGATCTATAGCACGCTCCGGCGATCCGTGACAAACAACAACAGCAACAACGAAAAGAAAGAAGAACGTCCTGAGATCCACATGAGGATAACGAAAGCAGAAACGACAACACAACAAAGGGCATTTGCCCTTGACTTCCACAATATCGTTCGCTTTCCTTGTTATCCTTGCTGCGTCACCTAAAGGTACTACAAATCTTCTTCCCTTCTCTCTCAGCATTAGTCTCCCGTGTACACATCTGGATAAGTCTCCCCACTGAAAATTTCACTACTAACTTGTCGGCCATGAACTCATCCCTGTTTCTTTCTCTCTCGGTGTCTCACGCACATCAGACGTAGTTCAGGCTTGAACAGTTCTTTTTTTTTTGTACCTTCAGAGGCAAATTCTGGGTTTCGAACAGATTCACACACCCATCACTTTGTCCACAATGTCGACCTCCGAAGCGTCACAACGCCAAAGATCCAAGTCGAAGCTCCAGAGTACCACCACTACAACCAGCCTAAGTTCTCCTTCCCTTTTTTTCACCCTGCAGCAGTTTATATCCCCAAAATCCTCAACAACAGGGTTGCAGCAGTCGGAGTTTGCGACGAAGTCCGGAAAAAAGAAGAGGACCGCCGCCACAAAAGACTAAGAGAAAAAAAGATGCCGTCGTCGCTCACCCCGCATGCGCAGCAGCTTCCGCCATAATCTTCCCCAGCATCCAGTGCTCAGTACTGTTTCATCAACGATGAAACCTACCTTCCTTCCTTTTCTCTCTGTCTATGATCTATTCACGAGTCTGTTACAAGGTCTCTAGTAGTATCATGAACACAAGAGTCAACGAAGCTGCAAGAGCCGTGACTGCTGCTGGAGCAGCACGAGAAAATGTATTGATTCTCATTCAATCAATCAATCAATCAACCTTCATGATCACTGCGGCACCCGCAGACGAACAAAGGTAGGAGATTCAGCTGTAGTACCTATGTGATCACAACAACCTAATGGAAAGATGCCATTGCAACGACGCCTTCCTGGCTGCACAACCCTTATTTTCGTGCACGGCGCTGTCAGCTCATGCTGCTGGCTACCGTATGGCTGCTGCAACCGGCCGCGGGGCTCCGGGCTTGAACAGGCCATCGGCGGGTGAGCTGGCCCGTTATTGTCGCTGTTGCTGCGCGGTTACAGCACCAGCAGCTAGCTTCCACTGCAGATCAGGCTGCGACTGCGAGAGGTCTAGATCATGATCCCACGCGGCTCCCGGCCGCATCCACAGCGCGCACTGGGTGTCCGCGTCCCCGCACCACTTACCACCACTCTCGCATTTCGTCTTCAAGGACCCCACCGATCGATCAATGCTCATCTCCTCCCCGCATTTATCGCTTCCCCCCCCCCACCCTTCTCTCTCTTCTCTATATTAAGTATCCTCCTGCTGCTGCTACCAACTACCCAAAATAAGAATTTCACAACAACAATTTAACACAAAAACACACAATAACTTTCATACCGATGATGGTTCACAAAATGTCATGTAATCTAAGCAAAATTACAACAAATTATCTTGGTTAATTATTTTTTTAACCAGGCTATTCACGTGGACTTTCATGGCTACAGACCTTTACATGAAAGTCTAGATCTAGATCTACAACTATGCCCTAGGGATGATCACGATCTAAATTATTAAGATTTTCTAGATCTAGTTAGATAATCTTGATCTAAATTATTAAGATTTTCTAGATCTAGTTAGATCATCTTGATCTAAATTATTAAGATTTTCTAGATCTAGTTAGATAATCTTGATCTAAATTATTAAGATTTTCTAGATCTAGTTAGATCATCTTGATCTAAATTATTAAGATTTTCTAGATCTAGTTAGATAATCTTGATCTAAATTATTAAGATTTTCTAGATCTAGTTAGA
>Ga0209208_10010582_pt1 | contig 11957 bp, 6 predicted proteins | sample S1TSphfallax_3_FD_187694 | JGI IMG/M metagenome (GOLD analysis project Ga0209208, IMG submission 187694) | Host-associated microbial communities from peat moss isolated from Minnesota, USA - S1T2_Fd - Sphagnum fallax MG (SPAdes) (version 2) | ecosystem: Host-associated > Plants > Peat moss >...
AAACAATGGTGTAAGGGGGCATGTGCGGCTTCTAATAGCATGGTTGGACCCTCAAGGCACATATAAAGTGTAGCTTTTGGGTGCCATGAATTGGATCACAAGTATAAGCAATGTTTTGATCAACATCGTTAAAACTTATGAATTAAAACACGTTTTTCATTGGCTTATAGTTATGAACTAAAGACACCATTTTCATTGGCTTATAGTGGTTAATGTATGTAAAAGGTCTCTGGTGCTTTAGACAATTTATCACACAAGAAGCTTACCACATCCGCTATATTTCTTAAAGGCACACCATGGGCATTTAGTTGTTTTTGTCATAAAAACCATTTGATGATAGCCCTAGCTCCATCATGGGTTCCTTTCCCATGACCAATCCCAAAAGAGGACCAAATCATCACACACCCACCTGTCAAATTAGGATAACATCCCACAAAATACCAAGGCTTATGGGATTTAAATTGGCCTTCATAACCATTTGACTAAACAAAATGAGTAGAAGGAGCATATCCTCTGTCAACCATGTACATTTAATGTTTTGCAAACAATGTTACACAAAATATGAATCGTGCTTGCAGTCCTCACTTATATAAAAATGATATTTGGTTATCAAATACGAATCTACATCATTCGGGTCCCAATTAAGGTTAGGATGATAGGTAATGTGGACCAAAATTGAAATTTGATAAAAGTGTTAATGCATCAATTGTACCTCATTCTAACTTGTAAAGGAATATTTTTTTGCAAAATCAATCATAAATATAATGAACCCCAACTACACATATCTCAAACATAATCTGAAGTACATGTCTTGCCACTTAGTAACAAAGTTATAGTGCACAAAATATTGAAACTTAGGCTTCAAATATGCAATAAGCTCATCAACAAGAATAACCTTGTGTAAACGGTTTAGTTTCTTTTGTGGTTTACCTACCATTAACATAGTTTGTCCAAGAGCAAATTGCCTCCAAGTGACCACATAGTCATCAAATCCCTTAGTTTCCTTGGGACATAATGGCAATAGATTGACACCACACTTATCACATTCACCGAATAAACAATCTCATTTATGCCAATGCATAAACTCATTTGTCTTGCACACAATGATTTCCCATATCTAAGTGACTCCAAAAAACACTTCATTGCTAATCTTACAACAAACATCAGAAGTAGAAACATAAATTTGGCAATCGCATGTACAATTAAAGCCATAGATAGCTTTCTGCATATTGTTAAAAGTCGTCCACAATTCATCAATTTCAACATGATATATGCAACAAATGTTTTGATCTTTCATCCTCCGCACAAATAATGGCTTGAGTCTTTCAAACATACGCTACCCAATATTGACACAGGGGTGAGCAGCACAAAATCTCAAAAAAAATCTAGTCTACACATAAAAATGAAATAATTATAATATGCTCCTAATTTATTTCCATTATTATTCAAGTTCATTAACTTGTTGAAATGTACATGCGCCAAATTTCCTTAAAGACTTCATGGAACTTACTCTAATATATATCACAACTTTCTAACAATATTTTTTCAACTCAATTTGAACTTTTCAACTATAGAAATTACTCCAATATTTACCACAACTTTTTGACAACAATCTGTTCAACTTAATTTGAACTTTCTAACTACAATCTGTACTCAAACATGTCATGATATTCCCATCTTGAAAAGAACAAATTAATTCAAAATATTTTACATAACTTTAGTGATGGTCCAACATGAAGTGCATAAACGTAAATCATATACAAATGTACAAGGCACTTTCAAACTATAGTGTAGTCCAAAATGCAGTCCATAGAACATCCAAAATAACAACATGACATCCTTCAAGTACATCAATTCGCATAGAATACCCTCAAACACATATTAGTCCAACATACAATCCACAAAACATCTTTTAATCACCCGTAAATCCATTCAATGTCCATGTAATGTCCACACAATGTCTTGAAACACACATGAATCTGACACACAATTCACAAAATATTATCATGGCATATATAAATCTACCAATCATCTTTAAACCATACATAATATTCATAGAACACCCACCATGAGCAAACATAAAATCCATCAAGCACACACATAATGCATATTTTTGTTACCTACAACACATATTACTCCACTAGTAGTTTATATGTCATCTTGACAACACATAAGTCCAACATGACTTTACATTATAACCTCAAGGCACACATTAAAGTCCAACCTATAGTCCAAATTGTATCTTCAAGCACACAACAATCTTGAAAGACATGCAATAACTATTAGAATTCCAAATTCAAAATTTGAAAATTATGATTATGATTCAATCCAAAAGCTATGATTCAACAAAAAAATCCATGAGTTCATATTTGAAACTTCAACTTTATAGCTATTGGATCATTCAATTACCACATCATTAAACATCAATTTCAAAAAATCCATTCATTTTAGTCTTTTATCAAATGTTATCTCAAATTTCAACAGTGATCATCAATTTTTCCAAAATTTGATCTAAGTAAATTAAATTAAAAATTTTCAGCAAGGAAAATTTTCCTTGTAGTTGGGTTTCCATCAAATAATGTGTTGGTTTCATTTTGTATTGATCAAGGCCAACTCAAAATCATGTCACATCCTTATTTGAGCTAACATGGGTTTGAATTATCCACCAAGAACAACATTGTGAGTTCATCTATAGATACCACATGCACCTTTTGTACCCTTAATGTCCACAATTCGTTCCCTTTTGATTAGCTAATTGTCCTCAAATCTTTGTAGTTCATATCATTCTTGGATGTACTCCAAGGACCTTAGCAACATTCTAAATGTTTTTTTCACTAACATTAAGTGGTGTTGCTATCAACAAGGCACTTTTGTTCACCAATGATAGATTAGATTGCACCATCTTGTTTGCATCTATTGACATATTCAAACTTGCCAAGACCTCATGTTGTGCTATGGCAAGATGTGTAGGCAAAACATTATCAAGAAGGCATTAACGGTTCAACCTTGGATGTGACAATACCTTTTCCATTACTTCCTTCATAGATTTTGGTGATGGACAAGGATGTAAAGTTTTGAAAATGTAATCAAAAATCTAAATAACCATCCTTTGCACCTCTTGATTCAACATCATGTGTTCGAAATGACCCAATGCATTTAACATAAATTGCCTATGCAATTCCTTTTCTTTTTTCTTTGCACAACATTTTGCTTGCCTTGCATTCTAGGCAACTTTCCTTGCTACATTTGCAATGTTAGCTTCAACTTGCAAATTAACAACAATTTCAAGTTCTAGTGCATAAGTTTCAAGTTGCAACAAAAACTTTGCCCTAGCAACATGACCTAGCCAAATGGTCCCCCTTTTTTTATCCTTGTTCTTCTTCAAACCCAAAACCTTGAAAGATTATATCTTCTGATCTAAAGATGAAAAAAACCTTATCAAAAATAGGTGCATATTAGAGATAAATTGCACAAAAATGTGAAAAGAAGAAAACAAATCATTCAAATGAAATGTTTGGTGCTCAAATAAAAAAGGTTATAAAATGAGCACAAAAAATTTATTCAATGTAATGCGCTTGAAAGGAAATGTTGCAAGGAGTTTGAGAATGTAAGTGTAGGGCACTTGTAATGTGATGAAATTTGAGCTTGGAGTAGAAAGTGAACAATGTCACCAATTGCAAAGGATTGTCGATAGAACAAGAGAATAAGAAAACACATAGGGCAAAACAAGAAATGTTTCCCAACAAAGGGAAACATTAAAATGCCAAACTATAAACTAGTTGGGCACAAAACCTTACAATATTAACTAGTTCAAATCATGGCACCTAGATGACATCATCGAGACAATGTTATCATCACATTGTTGAATCATTCAAGTAAGCACCTACTCTTTGGATGGACTTGGGAAACTTTCAAAAGTCATCCAACAAACATTTTCGCAATTTTTCATCCAAAAGTAATGATATGCCAACTATACCCATGTTTGGTCATGTGTTTTTGAAAAAAAAACCACTATAAAAGATGGAATTTTAAGGGACATATGGACTTTAAAAGACTCAAATGAAACAATAATTGACCTTCAAAATTCAGAATTTATATTATTGAAAAAATTCACATGCACCACCCTTTTCAATACTTGAATTGAAATTGTATAATTTTTAAAAAAAAAAATTGGTACTTCTTTCTCACACTTTTGGAGTTCACATTTTTTTTAATGCTTTTATGATGAAAGCATTGTTATAACTTCAAAAGTCCACTATGGGGTTCACTTTTCATAAAAGTCACCCATCTTTTTCTAGATGATTCATTTTGAAGTTTATTATAACACGAATAATTTAAAATTTAAAAATATTGATATTAAAAATTATTTTACATGGTACTTTCATGATGCAATTCACAAAAACTAAAACTATGATAGTCCATTTAGTCCTCCTAATTGTGCTTTCACCCAAATTGTTTACATGATCATGGACTACCAAAAAAGGAGAAAAAAACATGTTTTGATTGTTGTTAGTTAAAAAAATGCAACAAAAAAACAGTTAGAAAGGTGCTTCAAAGTTCAAGTCAAAACTAACATTAATTATGTGCTAAAAACATTTGCCCTAAAACATTAGAAGTGAGCTCTACCAATCTACTTAGTATCTCACCTTCTCCTTTTTCTAACGTTGAATAACATCTTGGTGTGGAACCTAATTCATAGGTGAAACAAACATTATAGCTAAACATGTGAACACAAACATCAAATTATGTTGTCAAACTATTTTGCAACTTGTTTTTCATGAAGGTCAAATTGTTGAATGTCCTTTCATCTTCCACAAAACCCAAGATTAAACCAAAGTTATTTCAACAAGCTTGTCATACTCATTCAACTTATGTGCCAAAATGGGGAACTATTGATCTTCATCCACAACTTGGCAATTAGGTTATCATTAAAGTTTTCAATTACTAGTAACTTTGCATTATAAGTCATGGTCAGTTAAAAAAAATGAAGATTGCACATCAAGCTATTGGGAATTCAATGATGGGGGAAAAAATTCCAATTTTTCAAATTTTCCAATGCAAAAGGTAGCCTTAATCAATGCCACATGGACTAAAAATGTGACATCAAATTTCCTTGTTTAGCCAATTACAGGGATAAATCATTCCCATCACATTCATGAGCTCATGATTTAAAATCTACAATGTATTTCTAAAATATACCTCCATACATGCACGTTCGACCTTCGATGCCATTACAATTACATTTTTTAAATGAACTGAATGGCATAATCCATTAATAGACATTGTGTGCACACCAAAAGTTTTTTCACTGGTCTTCAAAACTCTTGTAGATGCGTAGAATCAAACCATCACCTAAAGGCAAATACTTAATAATATGGTTGATCAAATAATTGAAAGCATAAGAAGCTAAATTTTCAAAACAAAAATGTGGATCAATGTACAACCTAAAAGGTAAAAACACACTACAAGGGTGCCAATTTAATCAAGAATATGTATTTTTTTAATACATTTTGAATTATTTGGGAGTATTTTTTCATTGATTTCATATAATATTTTGATAAAGATGTAAATGGATTTTGATACAAAGGCCTCCAACATAGTTCTTGTTATCTTTCCAATGGAAATAATCTTTCAAAAAACATTCTAGCAAAATTATGGTTGTTGAATGAAAAACCTCATCCAAATGTTTTTTGTGAAATCATATGAATGGAATGTTTCATATGGAATTGAAATGGTACAATCAACTTATATTCAATATATGATTAAATAATTCATCAAATGTTGCAATTTTTGAATCATTTTTAGAATATATTTTCATTTTGCAATATATTAGACCTTGGTACATGTATTAATTTTTCACAAATGTACTATTTAATCATTAACTTTAATATTAATCAAAAAATGTAGTTTATTTTGACAATTGCATTATTTAATAATTGAATTACTTTAGTTTGACTAATATAGGTTATGAAATCCTCTTTTTAATATTCGCTTGGTGGAAGTTAAAAGTTACATAATTTCAAATATATATTTTTTCATTAATAGAATCTTCAAATATATGACTGAGTTTATAACTAATATTTTAATGATAAAAGACAAAAATGACGTATAGCCCTAAAATCATTATGGACAAGTTGTTTAAATCAATAATCATTTAAAACATCATGCGGCACGATGATCTGGCAAATATCATCCATTAATCATAAAAGACATATGTGAAATCATTAGTGATAGTTTAATCATTCTTTTATTATTTTTTATTATTACCAATTGGACCCAGAAACTTGGGAAACATTATTTTAAAAATTTATAACATTTATTATTATAGATTTATTATATTTTATATAAATAATAAGATGTATTCTTATTTCAGTTATTTTTAATCTCATTATTTTTCATCGTATCAATTGTTAACATGTGTCACCATCTAAATTATGTTAAAAACCTAACTTAAAAGTTGGTAAGTAGACCACATAATCTACCTATATAAGTTCATTCAAATAACAACCTAAATTAGGTAGTCTAAGTAGGTATGGAATATTAAGTCAATATTTCAATGTTGACCATAATGCATGTCATTTGTAGAGTTTAATCCTTGGACCCCAAGGATGGAATTTAACTTCTTTACCACCAAGCCACCCCACTTGTTATGTAAATGATTTAATGTTTATTCTATTTAAACCATACTTCATTTAAACATTACACAAAAATTTAAATATAATAAATCATATCTTATTGATAATTTGTCAAAATGAAAAACTTTGAAACTTATTCAAAACTTTTTTTCAATAATGTAGACAACTATGTAAATTACTTTTTTTAAATGTAAATTCAATTCAAAAAACATTATTTGAATTTTGTTATTAATAACATTCCAATGACCATACTTTGGAAAATTTCAAACATATAATTTGTAAATGAAATGACCTTTATGGCTAACACATGAAGAAATAAAATAAAATTTTCATATTTTAAATTTTCATTTGGTTTAAAATTTTATATTACAATTTTGCTTCCAATATATCATAATTTTACTAATAATTTTCTATTTACACCTATGAATCCATGTATTTTATCCACATAAAATATTTATTAATGAATCATAAATCAATTATAATTATATATATTAAGAAAATTATATTAATCATATTAAATATGAGGTATAATTCGATCTCAACAATTTGATTTAATTTCAATAATATAAATTAATATTTACATATCAACTATACTCAAGAAAAATGTAATAAAGGTTATATATTACCTATATGTATAATATTAATCAAAATAAGTTCCTTACATGTTGTAGTTTATTATGTTTATAATCATAATAAATTATTAATATTCATTTTTGAATCATTGTAAAATAATTGTACAACCACCTAGAGTACCATATAATCTAAGGTTATTGATTTTATAGTTATACAAGGTGCCATGTTATTTATGTAGCAATAATTACTTAGTCATATATAAGTCATTTTATAAATTTCCAAAGTTTAGAACATACAATGGGACCCATTTTCTAATGACGTTGGATATTATTTTAGTAATTAAATATAAAAAATTCCACAACATCATGACAATATTTTCCACGTCATTTGAAATAGTCTAAATTGAATTATGAACTAAATCTACATATTTCATTACTTGAAAAAAATGAAAGTTGGATAATCCACGTTGATGTTTTATTTCTAGCAAAGACTCAAAAACCATAACAAATGAAATATGGTTGATGAAAAAGGATGAAAAATGTTTTTTTTTATGTTTTCATCCATCAATCATATAAATGACTAATCTATTATTTATAATTATTCCACATTGATAATGAAGTTATAATATATGATTGTGGTCATTAATAAAGTCATTTAGAACAACGAGTCATTATTTCCTTGGTTACAAAGGATAGAATATCTACTAGTGATGTGACAACATTTTTTGGCCACCATAATGTGCTTTCACCTTGCATTACTTAGATTTTACAAACTTAACAACATGCTCATCTACAATAATAATTTTGGGGTTGTTCTTCACATTTAACAAGTACATATCATTAAAAACTTCAAATTTTGTCACTTAAAATCAATCATGGCTTAACAAATGAAAAATGTTTACAAATTGAATCAATTGTTTTTTGAACTTCCATTAGTTTTAGCTTGAACCAAGTTAAGGACTAACTAATTGCCTCTATTTGTATAGATCCTTTTGTTTTTATTATGAAATGCATCCTTACTATAAAATCATTCTCTAATGACAACATTAGTTGTGGCAACAATTGTCGTGCAACAACCAACATGCTTTTGGAAAATATCCAATTTAGGTGATAATAACATCTTATTTTTCTTGATTGTAGAACAAATGACACAACTCATCAAAATATTATACCATATGAAACAAGTGCAAATATGCATTTAAGAGCCAAACACTATGTCAAGTAGTGGTGAAAAATAGCAACATTCACATATGTTTTTTCTTTACATTTTAAAGTTATGTCAATCATTCCAAGTTGCGTTAAATGACTAATATAAATGTTGAGGAATTCATATTAAAATTTTCTTAAATTTATTTTTTTAGCTTTTAAAGTATGCAAGAATTTTTTACCACATGTAAATGTGGTGTAATGTGCATGACATACAAAACAAAATTTTAGTTTATGATACAAGAAATAAAAACCTAAAGTAGTTAGCATATTTTAGTATGATTCAAAATTATGATAAATTTTCAAGATGAGATGCAAAATTTAACAAAATTTACTTATTTTGAAAAGTTCATATTTATTCAACAATGATTAACACAAAACATATGATTGATTGGGGCAGTTATATGTATTTTTAATAACAATTTGAAAAATATTTCATTCAAAAAAACTTTCATATGAAAAAATGAAAAAGAATTAAAATTTATTCATAGTCGTTTTGTGAAGTAATCCTATTGGCTCTTTGTGTGTATTTGCACCTAATTCTAAAACAAATTAAGCCCAAGGAAATCATGTTGCCCAAGTATCTTGAAAAAATTTAGACTTTTCATAAGACTTTCTAGGTTTTTTGGCAAGTGATTGGTTTGCATCAAAGTTATAAAATAGAAATGGACCAATGGTTAGCAAAACAGAAAAACTTGGAGTTGAAGCACATAGAGATGGACTAGGACTAAGTATTAAATGCTAACAATAGACCTTGAAATTTGGTGCTAGTAATGGAGCCATATTTATCGATTGAATTGAATACTAAAAATTTTAAAATTTCAATTCTCAAAATGTGAAAAACAAAGAATGTTTTCACACTTGGGCCAATGTTACATGCTACAATAGTATTGTTTAATTTAAGGTTTGTTTAATGAAGCTAGTGAAACAATTAACACTTTAAATTCAATGTGATAGGCTCACTTAGAGGCCCAAATAAGGGTATGGGTGGCCTTCTTTAACCCCTAAACATCCAACCCCCTTTTTTTTTGGGTAAATGTTTCACATGTAAGCTAAATCCCCAAGGTGAAAGCATTCCCACAATAAGGAGCCTAGAACAAGTCAATGGCCAAGTATTGCCTACCTTTTTTATTCCCTAATTGCCCTTTTGCCCATCCAAGATGTGTTTGGTGGTCCTAAACACACCATGGTTTTGCCTGTACACACTTTGGGTCCTATTATGTAGGTTGTGGGGTTATGATGGATGTAATGACTAGGTGTCCATTACAAGTTCCAAACGTGCATAACATGGGTCCAAAGTGTGACTGGGCATCATCCATCTCTTTTGAGAAAAAGATGAATCAAGCCAAAAGCAAACAAAGGGAAAAAATAAGATCAAGTACTGCCTACAATAAGGACCCATAACCGGTTTAACAATTTTTGTTGAAGACCAAATAGGTAATAAAATCATTTTTTGGCTCGTTTAATAATTTATTTGTACTTCATGATTTCAAAGCTGATACATTTTAGATTTTATTAAATTTTTATTTTTTTCATTTGTCTAAATTGTCCATTCGTGTTACTTAATTTTGTTCCTTCATTCAAGTTTAAATGTTTGTAATGATGGTTCCAACTAGAATGGGTATGTGAGCTGAAAAATATTGCACCAAATGTAACATACCTATTGTGTCCAAATGTGTCATCTAAGGTTTATCACAATTTTTTTGCATGTTCCCAAACCATTACCCATATCTTCTTCCAAATCTATACTCTTATGAATCTATATTAATTGAATCATCCCACAGTGTTGGTAAGGTTTTGGTTACAACCAATGTTGAGGGGCTTCTTGGTTATAGTGTTTAAACCCAAGGGTTTAGGTTCAAATTCTTGTGCCCCTTTAGTGGAATTGGTAGAGCAAGTGGATTGTGAAACTAGCTTTTTTACTAGAATTGAAATTGAAATCAAAACTATTTTTAAAAAAATGTTAAACACAAAGTTTAAATTCTTTAAATAAATAAGTGAGACTTTTTTGAAAATTTTAAAAATAGGTTGAACTTTATAACTAAATTTTTGTTTTTTACTTAGTTGTAAAACCTTATATTTATATATTGTCAATTCTAATTTATTATTAGACTTTGTATTTATATTAGAATTTTTTTAATTTTTTGCAACAAAAAAGGGATATTGAGAACCTTATCTAAACTTTTTGCTATAAATTTGCCCAAATGTGAGTCATTAAAAAACCTCAATCACTACCTCAAGTAGCATCAATGACTAAAGATAACTAGTATTGGCTATGTCACAAGAAAGGGAACAACCTACAATGATCCCTAAACCCCAATAACATGGGACCTTCAATCACCTTTCCCCCACCCCCCCCAAACCCCTTTTTACAATGTTGCCTTCAATTCACTATTCCAATGGATCTTTTTTCCATTTTCTACAACTTTTTCTTTCATCACATCGCCAACTCTAACCATTCCCATGTGTGAATAGTTTGCTAACTTATGTGGCTTGCGTACTTGTGAGCAATGAATAATGAAGATTTAAGAGTCTTGATGGGAGCTACCAATTCTTGAAAGGCAAAGTTTTGAAGGTAAGTGGGGATTGGGCATTTAATTGCAGTTTGCCATTGTAAAATTGATGTTAAATATGGTTGGAATTTGCAACAATGCAAGTGAACCAATGTCTTGGTTGACAAATTGTTGAGGTGGCTATTTTTTGCCACATGTTTTAAGTTTTCAATCTTCCATTTTGCATTTCACTTTGTTTTGTGTTCATGTTTGTAATTTGTTTTATGTTGCAATTGCTTTGATGAATTTGCATGCTTTCTTTGAACTATCTTTTTATTTCATTGTTGATTGTGCTTTGGGTTGGGTCCTCTTTTATTGAAATTTGTGCATGTGCCCATAGGTGTCTCTTCTAAACATGTCATTGGTCACATATGTGAACTTGTTAATGTCATTAGTTAGGTTTTTCTCACATTGTGTTCTTGTGCCAATCATGAATCAAAATCTTATTGCCATCAACTTTTTCAATTGATCACACATTCCAATTTTCAATCCTCTTGTTGTTGTTGAATTCTAGAATTGATTTAAGGTTTTGTAATTTTTTTTCTCTCTTGTTTTGGTGTGATTTTTATCATTTTTTCTTAACATCCTTGTAATTGTTGAGTTATAATACTCGTTTTGTGTTGTTGACTTCTTAGCATCACTAGTGAAACATTTCAAAAAATTACATTCACAATTTATTGGTGAATCAATTGTATATCAATTTCTTGGTATCATCACCATTGAATTGTTTTGTGGATCATCAAACACACATCCTTTTATTATTGCCATCAATTGTAGAGTTGTGGAATCTGGTGTGTATTTTATAATCTCAATCATTGATCATGTTCACAATGCTTCTATTAAAAATACTTCAAAATTTTCACTACAAGTTTTTTTTTAATGATAATGTTCCATCACAATATACCCAAATTTATTGTAGAACCCCAATGGCCAGGTCCTTGGGTTGAATGAAACTTCATATTCTCAACCAAATTGCATTGTATCCTTTCACA
>Ga0209208_10010583_pt1 | contig 11957 bp, 2 predicted proteins | sample S1TSphfallax_3_FD_187694 | JGI IMG/M metagenome (GOLD analysis project Ga0209208, IMG submission 187694) | Host-associated microbial communities from peat moss isolated from Minnesota, USA - S1T2_Fd - Sphagnum fallax MG (SPAdes) (version 2) | ecosystem: Host-associated > Plants > Peat moss >...
ATGAAAAACATGTAAATGGACTCACTAAACTAAAAATTCTCAATGAAAAACACTTATCTTTCTACCCAACATTCAAGTACATGTTAATTAACCAGAAATTTAAGTTCCCATGCCATTTGAGAACATAAAATGAATTTTAATGGACTTTTGAAAGCATAGAAATTGAACAATTTTCCAAAGTCCATTAGGGCATGATAATGATTATTTTCTGATTTGTATTCATAAGCATTGAATATTAACATAAGCAAAATGGTCACCCTATGTCAAATGTCAAAAATGAGGATGTTTAGCATAGGTGGAAGTCGCATAATAGATGACATCACACGCCACGTATTCATTTCCGAGCAAGGCAAGATCATCTTGTTCCATGGTTTTAGGGTCTAGTTGCCATGTGAAATTTAGGGTTCAATAAATAGTTTCAATTACTTTCCATCCCACTCATGTGTTTTCTTGTTCACCTCATGGTAACAAGGATGTTAATGACTTAGAAAACATGACTTTTATTCTTGATAGTGGCATCCCATCAAGTTTTTGAAGATTATTAATGTTGTTGAACATTGAATGCAAAACTAAAGATTTGTGCACATACCTTTGAATTTTTTTCAAACAAGGAATAACATTAATGATCACAAACAAAATTATTGATAAGTGACCTCGGTGTGTTAAGTTTGCTTGCTAGCCTTCAAATGTTTTAAAAACTTGGTTTTCATGTATAAATAGTTGTCAAGTTTATGTAGATGCACAACTTTCTAATACATATTTGAATGTGTGTTCTATTTAGGGTTGAATTGTTGTTTGCAACAAATTCAGCGAACTACTTATAACATTGAGTGGTTTGGGGCTTCCAACAAGTGTGCAAGTTGAGTGGGTAACAAAAGACCTTCTTACACACTCTTAATAAAATGAGAAAAACCTACTCCATATTTTATCATTTTAACTTTGTTTGGTTCTTAGATTGCAAGTTAAGTTTGTTGTTACAATAGGTTTCTAATTACACTCAAGTGTTTGATCACCCATGGTCTAACCATGGCCAAAGGTTCTTTGCAAGAAGAGCCATGGGTGTTAAAAAACTAAAGGATAATTGAGTTGGAGTAGAGTGTCTTGGGCATAAACAAAGGTTTACAAAGGACGAAAGGAAGAAAAAACTTGCATGGGTGAAGGTTAAACATTACCATAGCAAAAAACAAACTATTGACTTGCAAAAAGAAAAGATACAACATGTTGTTTCAAAGCTTGAGGTCATCGTGGATGAACATGACTAACAAAGGCTCACATTAACAATTTCTAATTACATTTGTGAAGCACTTCAAGTTTGTCTAGGTCTTCCAAATAGGAAGCTTGTGGTGAAGAAGGTTATTTTTAACAAAGAATTTTTTGCAAACACCCCAGATTACATATATTGCCTCCCAAGTTAGCCCTTGCACAATAAGAAATGTTGGTAGGTATGACTAGATCATTGGTAGAATTTACACAAGCCAACACTAAATGGAAAACATATGCATTATATTCAACCCACATAAACATAGGATGGGACCAATGTGATATATGTGAATTGTTGTTGTAATGTCATGCACTCCATATACACTAAAGTCCATAAACCCAAACCAATATTCACATAATAGTTGAATTGTAGCCTAGAAAAATGAAAAGAAACACACACAAAATCCATAACATTGAAGTTTTAAAAGTTATTACACAATGAAACTCACAAGGAACATTGAAACTTTATTCAAGGATAAGAAAGATTAAAGGTGCAATGAGACAAAATAAATAAATGAAAATGAATGCAACAAAATGCATGTGCAAAAAATGTTGGGAAATGTAAACCCTAATGGGAAGAACATCCTATGTATTGTTGCAAGTCCTCCTCACCTATCGAGCAAGGAACAAATTAAATCACATTTAGTCACTAAATATGTAATAACAAATTATGTGACCTATTCTCAAAAATCACATAATTAATGCCATGCACAAGTTCACATTAAATTCACCTTGAAACTTAAATGTCAAATGCCATCTATTTCATGCCAAGATTAGTAAACAAAAAAAAATGAAAAAATTGTATGCATTAAACATTAAAGACTTGTTATAACCAAAACACCAAAAACAATCAAACTTGGCAATCTTTTGCCCTTTTCATCATCTAACTCATTTTCACCCTCTTCTTATCAATTTATAAGCTTTATTTGCCCTACTTGCTCTGGAAGTTGAGCTTTATGTTTTCATCATTGTTGTTCTTTATTGGTCCACTTGTTGTATAATGCCCAATTCACGGTTCACCCCATTTTTTCAACAACTAATCCTATTGTCATTCCCAAGGAAATCCATCGCAACACATGAAGGTAAAGCTTTTGGTGTATGATCATCCAAAGTACCTTTATCTTCTCTATATACATGGGGTCATTCAAGTAAGTATAATTATACCCATTCTTATTGATGATGGCCCCAAAAACTTTAGAAACATCTTCCAAGCTAATGTCTATAAGAACTTTCACTCCTTTTATACTAAATCCCTCATAAACCAGACTATAAGTTTGTGCAAAATCACTTTGATTCATAGGACTACCATTTCCAAGTTTTGGAATTGTGGCATACACTTGGGCCATAAAGCTTGGAAGAGGCAAACCTTCCTTAGTACTTTTGAAAACATGTTCCCCTTCAAGTTTTACCCTCTTCAACAAACTTTCCAACTTTCCTAACTTCCCACTATTGTTGCAAGGTACAACTTGAGATTTCCTAAACATCCCATTACTATTATTGAAAGGAGCTTGAATTGACATGATTACCTCTACTCCCTTTGATTAAATCTAAAGCTAAGTATACGTGTAGAATGGAAAGTATGTTATAGTTGTAGAACAATCATTTTGGTGTAATATGAGACAACCAACTCATTTGGTGAGTAGTTGACACAACAAAATGTGAGAAAAACACATGAAGCACATCAATCCTTGCAAACCCTAACAATGTTTTTCAAATAGGAAGAAGACATCATACACTCTTCGCACATCCATTAATTTTTTCAAATTGTTGACCTAGTTTTTAAGAAAACTAATGATGTGAATTTAGTGGCCAAGATCAAAAGTGATTGTTTAGATCAAACAACCATTACTAGGCAAAAAAATTACTAAGTAGTTTTTTGGTTAAAAAATACTTTTAGGGAGTTCCTATATGTCGTTTTGGGTCCATTATAGGTTGCAAACACCTTACAATTCACCCATCTTTGAGGATTATCTTGATCTAAAGGATGTTATAGTCATAAGGTTCCAAAAGATGTGTGAAGCATGCCAACCTTTTTCAACATGCATTGTATAGGCAATCCTTCGAAGATGGTTGAAAGGATTGCTCTTGAAAGTTTTTGCAAAGGTTTTAGTGGATTTTTTTATCATAAGGGAATGGACCCACCAATTTGTCACGTAATACATGAATTGGTCATTTAAAAAAGGAACAACTATAACAAGAAAAATCTTGAAATATTGGTGGGGGCAAGGATTGAACATAAGTTACCAGGTTGCATACCTAGTGAAGGTTTACAACATTCCTTCCTCACTAGTATTAAATAATAGTCAAACAAAAATTCACCTTGTCTCGATCGCTATTGAAAAAACATGGGAGATCAAAGGCAAGAGACACATGAAAATTATTGGGGTGGATTATAAAAGATAAGTCACATTGGTGATAATGTCAATAATAAGTGGATTGTTATTGCTTCTTCAAATCGTGTTTGCAGGCAACACCCATTTGTTGACTCCCACCACCCAAGTGAAGAAAACAAAAATGCAATATTGTTGATGAATATGATTTTACCTTTTTTGCAAATCATTGGTCTACATTGGAAACATCCAAGTAGTTTGTACAAAACATATTGTTGCCCCACCTGCATTTGTAAATTAAAGAACATCACCTATAACAAAACTAGAAGATGATATGTTTAATTAATTGTTGGAATGTTCATAAAAGCAAGAAATTCTTTAATTAGATGAAAGCAAATCATCCCAATGTTTTGGTCATTTTTGTACCTACAAATTGCACACATGAATTATAGCTTACATATGTTATACTCCAAAGGCCATTAAAACATGCCATCAAAATTCAATTTGACAAATGGATAACATCAACCATTAAACAACAAATTGAAGATGGATAAAACTATTTTGTTGATATTAATATGTCTACTTTGAAATTGTGAATGGTTACATTTAGGGTAGAAAGAAATAAAATAAATGCCAAAGTTGATAGTGAAAGGCTAGGAAAAATGTGGCATAACAAGAGTTACTTTTGATTTCCAATTTCAAGCCATGGAGGTTAATGCTATTGGCACTTTATTCACCAACAACCTTGAGATTGATGAGAACATGGAAGTAGAAATAGATTCAAATCCTATGACATCTATGTTAAACATTGCAAAAAAAATGTTTTCAACGACCAACTATTTTAGTAGTTTCAATTTCAAGTTCTGCACCTTGCACAACAAAACTACGATAGTTAGCTAGGAAGGTGAGTACATACATTGATTTTAAAACACCTAAATTTGTACAATTAGCAACCCAAGGGCTACCATATGAATGATTTTATGACATTTGTGAAAAAATTCATAATGATGAAGAAAATGCAAGAATACTTAATCAAACAAACAACGTAAGGTTAAATAAACTCTCTTGTGATAGACACATTTTATGTGGTACCAATAATGTGTGTTGATGGCAGGCCAAGGTAATTGCTTGTGCACCACCAATATAACCAAGTCCCATATTTCATGGGTAAATAGAAAGGCATGTTTGTTAAAGGTAGATTTTACCAAAACCGATATTTTATCAAAATTAATTTTCCCTACCGGATTTTTCCTACCAAATTTCCTTTATCGAATTTACTCTACCAAAAACCTTTTTACCAAAATTGATTTATACTATCAATTTAAATTATGAATATTTAAGTCTTTTTTTTTGGGATTAGGCTAATTGCATGTCCCACCTTTTCTGACTTCTTTCTTGAAATACTTAAGGTTTTATCCCTTTGTGGACTATAGAGAAGTATAATTATTCTTTCTTACCATGTTTTTGTATGTAAAGTTCTATGTGTAGATTTTTCTTTCATATGTTTGGAGTATTTTGACTTTCTGTATGCAAGTATTATTTCTTGCATGTTTGTTTCAAGTTTGTTTATGTAGAAAGGTTATGAGGTTGCCTTACTGAGATTGGATAGTTCCCTTTGTGTTGAGTTTTTTTTCTTACCTAATGAGAGTAATAAGATTTTTCTTTTGTTCCCTTGTTTTATTTATTTCAAAACTTAGTAGTTCACTGGGTGGACTTAACAACGTTGCAAACATTAGAGGAATTGTTGGTCATTAGTGTTGAGCTATCAATTGGAAAGTTGTTGATATCAATCAATGTAGGAGTTATTTTATTGGTCAATTAGAGTTAATGTTAGTCACGTGGAATTGGTGGTGGTGGTGGTTAATTGGACGTCATCATTATTATGAATTTTTGGCACCTCTACCTCTAATTTTGTTGAAAGGCATAATGAACATTATACAATGTGAACTTTCTTTCATCCATTCAAGTTTTGCCATGCCAATTTGACTATAGATCAAATTTTGATCATCATGTAATTTTTCTATCCATGTATAAGCATTTGTAGAAATTTTAATCTTACATTCACGAGTTGATATAACTCACTCTGCAATAATTACTTGAAATGAAAAAGAAGCATATTTTTCTAGGACTTTGAAAGATATCTAATTCTTTTAATACTACATTAACAAGTAGAAGAAAGATTTGAAACCATGCCTAACCTTGGAACATCATCAACAATAATAGGATCTTTTGAGGGTGTGGAATCTATTGTTATTCTTCCTTCTACTAGTGAAAAGGTTTTTTCACATGGCTAATTCAACCATAGATCAAGTTTTGATCATCATGAAATTTCTCTATTCCATGTATTAGTAGTTGCAAAAATTCCAATCCTATGTTCACTAACCACCATTACAAATCATGGTATTTTAAAAGGTTCAAGTTGATTACTTTGTCATTTTGACCATGGACATGTACATTTTGACTAATTAACTTCATGATGAAAAAATTGTGCCATTGCAACTTGTTCGATGCAACTAAAAAATGTCTAATGCAACTATATTACAATAAAAAAATGTCTAACACAACTAGATTATAACTAAAAAATGTCTGATACAACTAGATTACAACTAGATAGACAAGTTGCAATGAACATGATTTTCTCACAATGTTACATTACAATGGTTTATTTGACTAGATACATATAGTCAAATTATGCAACCTTAATAAAAATGATCAATGACATTTTGTGAAATTGAACATTTAATCAAGATGGCCAATGATCTTTAGTCAAATGTGACATGGTCTATTACCCTATATATCTACTTTCTACCCATTCACTCACCTATTTATTTAATTAGTTATTTACCTATCTATTACCCACCCACCCACTTGCCCACTACTTACCTACTTACATATTTATTTATTTCCCTATATTTTTTCAACTATTGTGATGGACATGAAAATAACCAAGTCTACATGATTTCCTAAACCAAGACAAGAATAAGGGCAAACCTAATTACAAATTTAATTTTCGAAACAAAAAAACAATAATAAAGACATGATATGTGCAAAACAACAATCCAATAAGATTTTATTGTAATAATGAAATAAGAACATAATAAAGTTATGACAAGAAAATGTACCCAAGATTAATGTTGAATAAACTGAAGGTAATGGGGAATTATACCTCTATTTATATTCATTGGGCATTTACTTCAAAAAACTTTTAACTTACATGTGGCCCATGTGCACCCGCCATGTGTGACCCATGTCCACCCATGTGTGAGTTATGAATGAATTAAAATTCAATTAAGAATCAAATATTGGTGAATTAATAATTTATTTAAAATGAACTAATAGTTAATTAAAATTCAATTAAAATTTAATTAATAAATAATTGAAATTAAACTATGAGTTAGGTATAAATTCACTCCAAGTCATGGATGAACATTCACATGAATGAACTCCATGTCGTTGGCATTATAACACCTACCTATTTACATACCTATCTATATTTTTTCACCTTCGTACGACCTACTTATTTACTTACCCACCTACCTACCAAAGTTTTACCATTAAGTGTAGTCGTTAGGTGTAGGAATTAACTTTATTCACTATGTTTAATCATTGGATATAGCCAAATTTTAATATTAGGTTTAATTAAAATTTAGTCACTAAGTTTAACCATTATATTTAGCAGTAGGTTTAACTTAAGTTCAACCATTAGATTTGGTCACTAGGTATAATTCAAGTTTAACCATTATGTTTAGCCTAATAATAACCACTATATTTAGTTATTAAATTTACCCACTATGTTTAGCCATTATGTTTTGCCACTAATTTTAGCTATTAAATTTAGCCATTATGTTTTGGCACTAGGTTTAGCCTATGTTTAGCCAAATTTTAATCATTATGTTTAACCATTAGATTTAGCCTATGTTTAACCATGTTTAACCAATGTTTAATCATTATATTTAGGCATTAAATTTAATCTAAATTTGGCCATTATGTTTAGCCAAGGTTTAGACATTATGTTTGGCCAAAATTTAATTATTATGTTTAACCACTAGATTTTACTACTAGTTTAACCAAATTTTAACCATGAATTTTAGACATTATGTTTAGCAAAAATTTAGTCATTAAATTTAGCCATTAAGTTTAGCCAAATTTTAACCATGAATTTCAACCATTAGGTTTATCAACTTGGTTTAGCCATTGGATTTAATCATTATGTTTCACCAATGTTTAACCATTATGCTTAGCCATTACATTAAAGTACTAAGTTTAACCACTAGGTTCAAACATTACGTTTAACCTAATTTCAACCATTATTGTCACTTAGGTTTAGCCAATATGTTTAGTGATGTGAAATAAAAAAACTTGACAAAGGTAGAACATCTTTGATGGTGTAGTCCATTAGCAAGGATTTGGTATATCATTGTGAAGGTTTGGGATTCAATTCCTTATACTTGTAACTTATGTGCATGCTTTATCGCAACCCAGCCTTTGGGCTTGCGACCAAGGCAAAGGGGTTACAAGGGTGCGGGCCAAGAGAAAACCTGGGAGTCACATCACATACTCTCGGGAGTATAGGAAAGTGTGAGGGAGTGAACCTTCACACTCCCAAGGCAACTCTCACTTCAGAGAACGATTTGAGGGGGTCAAAACTCAATGGCTTATGGCGTTCTTTATATCATTGGAAAGCTCTTGGAACGTAGATGTCTAAAATGGGCTCTCATTGCTCATTTGGACATCTAATACACAAGTTATGGCCAAAAGAAGGGTCGGGAGTCAAATTGTCCATTTGACTCCCGACTAGAAAAAGTCAGGAATCGACCTGATTTACTTAGTTGCAAACAACGTGCTACATACCGTTGGAAAGGTTTCGACGGGAGCTACAACTTTGCTTCAGACCACACCTCGATCCAAGGTCTGTTCGCAAAGTTATGAGGCTCCAAAGTCGCGGGAGTCCCGACTGGCGCGATTTCGGGACTCCCATTCGAAAGTCCCGGGAGAGGAAAGCCATTTGGATGTGGGCCCTGTGGAGAGGTGCAGAATATATTATAAGGGGGAAGGTGATGGCTTCCCCCAAGTTCGGGCCGTGGTGAATCTTATGTGTTTGTGTTGCCCGTGGCTCGTCCTAACACCAAAGGTGCTTCAACTATGCACTAACCACTTTGTGTGGGTTGTGTGCAGGCCTATGTGAGTGAGTAAAGCTTATCAACTCTTCCTAGTCCCATCCCGGAGCTCCAACATGCCCCTCTACCCCTCAAAATGTTGTGAGCTAGGGAGCGTGCCTCGACTCCTCCCTCTTTCGTTGTCTTTCACTTGGACTCACATTCGAGTCCTTCAAGGAGTTGGGAGTGCGTCATGCTTAAAGGGTTATGGTAAGTAAGTTAACTAAAGTAGTTTAGTGAGGTTAATGGTAGGTGCAAATTTTATTCAATTTTTTTTGGCCCATTAACAAACAATATAACTTGTACACATAATAACACTTAAATCACATAAAATCTATTATTTTTAACCAATCAATTTTTTTCCAACTATAGTTAATTTTTTATCTCATTAATGTTTCTATTTCATTACTTCCCATATTTTGAATCATCTTTGATAATCAAAATTTGTGATTATATTACAATTATTTAGTTAAAAAACACAATAATTTTAGAATATACTCATTGTTTCCTCACTTTTGTGACGAAACCATTTTTTCCCCTAGGTACCTTTTATTCAAATGCATGTGGTGAATAATATATCCTTAGATCTATTGCTACGACTTTCTTTACTCATAATTGAACATCTTAAACATCTATAGAATAAAAATGTAAAAATAAAAATGAAACATAGAAAAATTTGTGGTTCACAACCCAATGGAATTGTAAACTACATTTTTGTTTGTATTCCATTATTTAACAACTCTTTAAGTTTGTTTCGGTGTGTAAAAAATAATCATCTCTTACTTTCATCATAATCAAGATTTAAATCTTAAATCTTTTCCTTTCAAAAGTAATTTGAAAATCAAACAAAACAATTGTCTTAATCTCATCTTATTAAATATTTGTTATCCACATGATAACATTATTTTCCCTCCATTTTGGATTCCGCCTTTCAAATTCTTATTATAATAAATGAAAAAATAAAATTCGTCAATTCATTGTCTTAGCCATTTGTGATTTTGCTTTGCTCATTTTAAGTTATTGACATTTCTATTTGCACCTCCATTTGTGCTCTTGTTCTAACCTCAACTATTGCACTCATTCATTTGAGGACTAATTTTTTTTTATCTTACAACTAGTTAGTAAACCCATTTTGCAAGCAAAATGATCAGGAGAAAGGATTGACAGAGGTATTATTAGCACCACAAAAAAGAAAACCCTAACATTATGTGGCTACAATCCAGAAGCAAAAAAGAAAAACCCTAACAAAATGTGGTTAAGCAAATGGGTGAATCGGGGTCCGTGTGGACTCCCCATCACTGATAGGTGACTGGGTGAGAACAAACTCACCATCGATGAGTGGGTGAGTGTGTAGCCAAACCACTTCCAATAGGGGATCAAACTCACCACCTTCAGTGCATAAAGTGGGAGAACTCTTTGGCATCACCTGAAACATGAACACCATCTCACTATTTTCCATTCGCGGCTTCATTGTCGTTCACTTTGGTTGAGGGCTTTCAAGGGACCGGGGGGGCTTCAACTAATTACGAATTACCGAATCAAAAATTTGAGGACAAACACTAATTATTTATGTACTACAACCTAGCACAACAACGACGCCTACCCATATGGGCAAACTTGTGGATACCTTTTACATTGGCCAGTTTGTTGCTTAAGCTTGAAGTTTAAGCCTGAAACTTTATGTTGCCCCAACAAAATGGTTTTGGCCCAAAATTTTGGCACAATTTGTTGAGGTAGTAAAGTTGTGCACCAATGAAAAAAGAGTGTAATTATTAATATGATCTAACTATTGCTCCATGTTTCTGGTTGGCCAATCATAATGATTGGTCCATGTGGTTGGCTAGTAGTAGTCTTCCACCCATTTATAGTCTCAGTTTCAATTTTATGGGGTGGGGTTGCAAAAAATGTAAATAACTAAATTTAAATATGAGAAATATTTTTGATTGGGCCATTCAAGGGATTGGGGGGCTCTAACCAATCACGAATTACCAAATCAAAAATTCGCAGATAAACACCTATTATTTTATAGACCCATCCATTCACGAATATTTAAAATTATTGTTGTGAGAACTTGCCACTTGCCAGTCATATGTTATTGTTTTGAGTCATATATTTTTGTTTTGTGTTATATTTTTAATTATTTTCTAGTTCATATGTTTCTCTTCTAAGACATATGCTTAGTGCTTATAAATTTTATTTTATGGTTTGAATATTAGGGGGAAAAGACTTAGTGAAAGAACAATTTACCAAGGATGGGTCTAAAAGGCCATACACCCAAAAAGCTATTTGGAGTAGCTATTTCATAACCAACTTTGTGATGAACGTTAGAATTATTGTTGGGGGAGCTGAAACTATATGGTTTGGAAAAAGCTCTATTCCCAAATTTTATTTGAAAACAATTCAAACTCTATAGCCACATGATAAATAAATTTTGGGCGTGTGTAGGAAATTGAAACTGTCTTAACATAACAGATGTTTTGTAGCCAGAAATATTCCCACATTATGGCAATAACCATTCATTTGAAATCTCAAAAATAAAATACTATATATTTATTATATATATACTGATTCCAAGAGTCCTTTCAGGTCCAGAAACCGGTCCAATAGTGCCACGTGTACAAATCTACAGATGAATTCTCTTCTCTTTTGTTGACACGTGTTATACACGCGCCATACAAGAGGGGTCTGAAGGTGGCGTGTTGTCGTTGAATATTCCTCAGTAACTTAGCTACCCAGCTGGCTGGCCGAACAATTTAAAAAAATAAAAAAATTTAAAAAGATTTAAAAAAAAGAAAAAAAAGGAAAAAAAAAAGGTCAGTAAAGGACCAAGGGAAGCAGCCCTTTATTTTTGCTGACTATATAAATAGCCAAAAAAAACTATATTAAAAATAAAGAGTGCCAAAATCATCTGCTATTGGAGATTTGTGGAATTAGGGTTTTTCTTCTCATCGGTGACTGACCCGCAAGCGTCTGCTGCACACGCCGGGCTCCTACAGGCCTGCCCGCTGCCATCTTTCATAGTTCCATGTTTCAGTGGCGCTTGGATTGCTGGTGGGTGTGTTTGCTTTTTAAGTCGTTCGTCCAACAGCGAAGAGGACGACTCATTGACATCTTCGGCGGTGAAAAAGGATTTCGCTTCTGGCAACGTGAGCTTTTTGTAGTTCCCGTTTGTGTTAGAAAGCGATCGAACACAATGCAGCTCCAGTTTGCG
>Ga0209208_10010584_pt1 | contig 11957 bp, 8 predicted proteins | sample S1TSphfallax_3_FD_187694 | JGI IMG/M metagenome (GOLD analysis project Ga0209208, IMG submission 187694) | Host-associated microbial communities from peat moss isolated from Minnesota, USA - S1T2_Fd - Sphagnum fallax MG (SPAdes) (version 2) | ecosystem: Host-associated > Plants > Peat moss >...
ATCTTGTCTGTGAATTTCAGAACCTCCTTTCCATATTTGTCCATTGTTTCCCTGAGTCAAGCAGACACACACACAAATCTCCTTTACATTCAATAATACCCCCCCCCCTCTCTGTCTTGAGGGTTCACAAACAAGATTACCCTAAACCCTATGCGTATCTGGAAGCATTTGGCATCTCTTTAGAATTCTCTTTTCACAAACAAATCTATGCATACATGTATTATACTGGAATACACGCATGCTGGAAGTGAATTGAATTTTTTTCTTGATCTCCAATCCTTGTATCAGATAGATTACAGTACCTGTATGCAGCAGGTTTGTGGGGCCATGTGCTGATATTCTTGAGGGAGAGTGGGAGGAAGTAATGGAGAAAAAGATAATGCCAATCTAGAATGGTGCTCTCTGGCATGCGGGAACCATGACCATATCCTTGTGGGATCGGATCATTTGGATTCTGAGCATATTTCTGTTTCTCCTCCAAGGGCAAGTTGAAGAACTCCCTTGCAAGCTTCTGAGTACTTTCTACTAATGCCAAGGAGATGCCATGGTTGATAACCTGGTACCAAAAAAAAATTCACTTGGCAAATCAAAACACCCCTCAGACTCTTGCAAACCCTAAACCCTAAGCCCTTCACATAGCATGTGGAATAATCTGAAGCAAGGACTAAACTCCCTGAAAGGGAAAAAAATAATTGCAAAGAATTCCACAAAAACCCAAAACAAAAAATCTCACCTGGAAGAAACCCCAATCCTCACTGGCACTAGCTATGGAAGCCATTGTGATGGTGTTCTCCTGCTGGTTATCACTCAAGCCTGCTAGATCAATCACTGGAATCTGCTCACAGAAATCATCGTGTGGGGAAAATGTTGCCTGCTCTTGCATTGTGCGAATAAATTGGGAAGGCACAGCTGCACCTTCCCTTTCAGAGAGAGCCTGCACATGAACATTCATTGTTTGGGTCTCTCCAAGAACCCCTCTGTGTGTTTTGTGTGTGTGTGTGTGTGTGTGTGTGTGTGTGGGTTTAGGGTCTAGGGTCTGTGTGCGTCCTGATCAAAGTGTTTTCTGTTTCTCTAGATCGCACAATTATTGTAGGGAAGAAGTAGAATTGCTTGTGTCAAAATTTCTTGTGTCAGTCATGGAATCTGCAGCTAGCTACTGGCAAATCCTTACAGAATTGTTCTCTGATCATGGAAAGGTGGGGAGATCTCTAGAGGCCAGATGAGTAAGAATTTCTCCTCCTCCTCCTCCTCCTCTTCCTGTCTTGCATCTGACTCTCTGGAAAGATGTAATCTTCCTCAATAATCTGATGATTCTCTTTATCCAATGAATTTTCTCAAGAATATTATTTTAATCCATCTTCTTGTCTGGATCCCATGAAATTTCTCTGGACGCAATGATTCTCTGGATTCAATGAATTTTCTCAAAGAATCTTTTCTTTGCAACATCTTCTCTGGGGATTCAATGAATCTATGTATCTGGAAATTCAATGAAATTTCTCAAGGATTTATTTTATTTATATCTTCTCTGGATACAGTTAATCTCTCAAGAATATTTTTACATATTTTCTCTGGATTTAATGAGTTTCTCGAGAATTTAATTATATATCTCGAGAAACTATCAAAGATGGTTTTTACCAGCGTTTGTGTGACTAAATGGCTTAGGACTTACATTCCAAGTGTAAGTCCTATAATGAAATTTATTTACACTCCATGTACATGTAAACATCTAATATTCATTTACATTCATGTAAGTGTAAATGTAAAATTGAGTAAATTTATTTCATGCCGTGTAAAACAATGTAAGTGTAGAACAAATATATTCATATGACTTTACATAGTTACTTAAAACAATGGAAAAAATCTGACTTCTACTTGAGGAAGTGGGGATTTTATAATGTTTTTGATGATGGACCAACCAAATAGCCCATTGCAAATAAACAAATGAAATTCATCAAAATATTTGTGATTTCAGATTCACCATGACTTATTTAATTAATTAATATGAATCACAATATGTGCCTAAGTTCTTGTAAAAGTTGAGGCCAAAAATGGAAACGAATAGAATTAGGAATAAAAGTTCTATTCAGGTCATGATGTGGGACAAAATGTGTATTCATAATATTCCTTGGAATAGCACGACCATGGTCCCATATTGGTGGGAAATGCTAATGTTTGGGGGAATATCAAAATATCACGGTTTTTTTGTGAAAGGTCAATCAAAGTGGGATAATATAAAAATATTAATATTGAGCTTTGGGATGCACACATAACTAATTAATATGGATTTGCAAGAAGGAATGGTCATTAAAAATATATAACATATACATTTACATATCTCAAAACATTTACATGGGATTGTGTAAATATATTTGACAAATATTTTACATTGCCCTCATGTAAGTGTACAAAAAATAAAATCATACAAGACAACAATATAAGTGTAAGTGTAAAAAACTTAAATAAATAAATGTCAATGATTTACATTACATGACATTTACACATCATATATACAATTTTGATATTTAAACACACAACACTAGTCTGCATGCTGACAACAGGTCTCTTACACCTTTCACTAAGGACTTCCTTGTCCTGCACCCCTTATTTTGGGGATGCCTTACCCTGGGACCTTACCTTACACAAATCTCAACACTCTCAGTCCTGAAAAGCCCAACTGGACCAAAAGAACTGAAAGCACTGGAAGAATGAAGATAGAAGAAATTTTATAGTGTCTTTGGAAGGCACCTTATATTTGGGACTAGTAAGAATAGGGGTACCTTTGCCCATAACAGGTCTATTAGATGTTACCCTTGTCTTTAGCCTCTTACTTTTGGAATGCCCTGCCCCACTCTGGGGCCTTACACTAGACTTAGACATGCAAATGTCAACACTCTCAATAAACTGAACTATACAAAGAGTATTGAAAGCATGGAGAAAAGAAATTTGGTAATGTCTTTTGAGGACAACTTATTTTTGGGATCAATGGAAGAGGCATCTACAAGATGAAACCCTGCCAACCATAAATTAACCAAAGCACCCAAAAAAGGGGAGAACAAGGAATAAAATGGAAGGACCAAAAAGACAAATGAACCACCTAAAAGGGTGAACCACAAGGGGAACATCAAGTTCCCAAACCACCTCCTATTGCAAGAAGCATTTCAATTAAGGAAAGGGGAGGAGGACCTCCTAAAAGGATGCCTAGCCTAGACAAATGCTAATCTACTACAACACCACATCTCAAAACATAAATTGCATGCGCATGTTATAACACCACTAATACCCTTTGCGTATAAAATGCGCTCAAAATTGAAAGAGGAGGGCCTTTAGTGCCCTTTGTTCCCCATGCCATCTTAGCACACTAATGAAGAAATTTATTCGCCTGCTAGTGTAGACATTCAAAAACTTTTATGGCTAAAGGGAAAAACATATCCACCAAAAACCGATTGCAATAAAGATCATCCTTTGCTAGAGCCGCGACTATTGCAACAACCCCATGAAAAAAAACAACCCGCAAAACCAAATCAATTCGAGTGGGGTTAATGATGACAACATCTACCAATGTGTAGACACCATCAATTGATAGTAGAATGTTAACTCGATGGCACAAAGATTGCAAAACAAGGTCGAGCACAAGGACATGGGTTTACTCTTGCAAAACATGAAATCCCACATCTTTTGCAATGACTGTGAAAGCATCCAACACAATGTCATGCAAGGCTATCTTCTCCCCAACATGAACGTAACAAAAAAAGTGGATCCCCTTAGGATCCAAAAGTTGACTACAAATGCAATGTGACACCCCAGGGACTAAAGGATGGGAAAGACCCAACCTAGTGTGCAATGAGGTGGGGAAAACATCTACAACCAAGCAAAAAAAAAGGATGAATGGGCAGGTTGACAACAAACGCCCATGTCGGGCCCTCCACATGACCTCAAACGCACCTAATGCCAATTAGAAGGTAAATTCTAAATGAAGCTAATAAATGAATGGTCATGCAGTCTCTTTAAAATACTCTCTTGAAGGTGATCTACATTTTTTTCAACTAACTATTCAAAAGAAGGTACACATGTTACAGCCTTTGAGGGAAAAAGCTCTCACATTGATTTCAAATGCACCTAACAAAAGAGTGGCCCTAAATTGCTTACACCTATCACCTCCAACAAGAATGGGCAAAAATCCAACAAAAACATGGAAGTTATGACAGGGACAACTAAGGCCCAACTCCCCTAATAGGCAACTAAAGCAATGTCCTCCAAAAAAATCAACCCTATGCTCGCATTAGAAATGGGGAAAGCCACATGCTAATGGACTAGAAGGGCTTCGAAGCACTTTAATGAGCTTAAACCCAAAAGTTTCTCAAAAATTCCCATCAAGGTCGAATAAAAATAGCGAATTGATTTCAAAAACTTACAAATGAAAGAAACAACAAAGCAAAAAGGAAGGCCTTTAGACGAAACATTGAAAGAAGATACCAAAAGCCATATGGACATCCCCTAATTTCAAGAGCACATCTGCATGCCAAACATCCTCACCTAAAGGCTTCTTGCAAAAATAAAAAGACAAAGGAGGTAAAGCCACAAGGGACACCAAGAATCCTAATGCCATCAAGGGGGCAACATAATTCAACGAGGGGGATGAACCCAAGAGGTAAGCCAAATGGAGCCTAGGCCAAACATTTGCGAGGTTGAACAAATAACCCCATAGAAACCAACTGGAAAGCAAAATGATAAAAAACAAAAGAGATGACATGGATAGGGTCAAGGATGTGGGTGTCATCAACTAGAAAACCTCCAAAAAACAATGCAAAATGTGAAGATGAGTTAGCACAAAAAGTGGCCCTACAAAGGGGTCGTCTTGGCATGTGTTCATAAAAGAAAAATGACAAACAAAACCCACAAAGAAAAATGATGAATGAAGAACAAAAAAATTTAAAGGCCATAAAAATAATGAACAAAAGGGAAAAACTGACACGAGGTTTCTTACACCTTATATTTGTAATCATGTCATTGTAGACCCCTTGTTTTGGGAATGACTCACCCTTTAAACCTTACCTTACACTTAAATAAATAAATGTCTTAAAAAATTGTGCACTTTTAAAATACTAATATATGAAAGAGACTAAAAGGAAGGTTAAAATTTATGGCTCTCTTGGTTCCTATCATTCAAATATAATGTTTTCATTACATTTAAGTGTCTAGATACATTAAAATCAACAAAGTAAGGTTCCTTCAACTAAGGTCCATGTGCTAATAACCACTTTCATAAGAATGAATTTGAATAACTTAACTTAAAAAATCATGTGGAAAATTTACTTTGTGTAAGTGCATTGTAGTTTTGCTCAATTTTAATTTTTGAATAAACAACTATTGAATTTGTAATGGGTGCAGTTGCATCAATAGGAGTCACAACAAATGTAATTAATCTTTGGTTTGTCAAGTTTTAATGTTCAAATTTATATTAATGTTGTAAGTTTTTGATGTGTTTGGATAACAATAATTTTAATATGGGATGGGAACATTTGAAACAATTCGGGATGAATTTAATTTGGAATGCCCTTGATGAGTTGGGGTGCAATGAGGTAGTTTCATAATGTTGAAACCAATAGTGCGAAAGCTATTGAATATTGAATAAAAATTGTCAAAAAAAATTCAACAAAATCAAAACTAATTTTTTAAGGAAAATAATAGCAATTTTTTTATATTGTTGGAAAATGCCATGATGAATGGGATTTCTTGGAGATGATTTTGTAATTCTTCAACCTAAGGTGGGGGAAGATGTCAAAGTTTGAATTATTTTTGTCATTTGAAATTCACTTAAAATTTTAAATAGTTTTCTCACTTTCACAGTTGGAACAATTATATACTCATGTTCACACTAGGGTTAATGGCAATGCCATAGTAGTCTATTTATTGAAGAAGGTAGTTTGTTTGTTTTGTTTGTCAAATTGAAATCTTTCTATATCATTGGAAAGTCTTCAATGAGTATGGGTGTGTTGAGATGGTTTTGTGATGGTTAGATTTACAATGCAAGATTTATAAAATATTAAACAATTTTTTCATGGAAAACTCAATTAAATGCAAACAAAAAATGTTAAACAAGTTGGAGCATACTTTTAATACTATTCGAAGGGCCTTTATGAGTAGGATTTTATGGAAAGGTTTTTTTTTTTTAGACCTAGGTGATTGCATATTACACTAAACGATTTTAGGCATTTGACAAGTCCAATTCAGAAAAAATTTAAGACAAAAGCATAGGACACTAGTGACGCACTCTCAAGTTCCTTGTTGGACCCAAGTTGGGTCCAAGTCAGTCAAACAACGGAATTATTTGGAACTTGAGGCATGTTCCTAGCTCTCAACATTAAAAGGGGTAGAGGGGCATGCTGAAGCTTCGAGATGGGATTAGGAAGAATGACAAGCTTTAGTTACTTATTCGAACTTGCATCAAACCAACCAACAAGTTGTTTAGTTCACATTCTGGAGCACCTTTAATGCTAGAACAAACCACGGGCAACTCTAGATTCACAAGACTCACCATGGCCCGAACTCGGGGGAAGCCACCACCTTCCCCCATATAGTATTCGCTGCGTCTCTTTGCGGCACCTACACCCAAATGGTTTTTTGTCTCGGGACTCCCAAGGAGGAGTCCCGAAACTATCCTGGTTTGGACTCCCAGGACTTTGCGAGTTCATAATTCTTTGTTCAAACCTCCGATTGGGATGAGGTCTGAAGAAAACTTGTAGCTCTCCTTGAGAACTTTCCAACGGTGTGTCGCACTCCACTTGCACACACCGGGGTCTGGTCGATTCCCGACTTTTAGTGGTCAGAAGTCAAACTGCCAGTTTGACTCCTAGCACTTCTTTTTGCCATAACTTGTGCTGTAAATGTCCAAATGGCTCGTGCAAGGCCATTTTCGACATTTATACTTCTATAGATTTCCAATGATATAATAAACGCTTCAAGGCAAGGTGTTTTGACCCTTGCAATTGAACTCTAAAGTTTTTGGAGTCTTGGAGGATTCCCAAGTCCCCATTTCAGGAGTGTGAGTGTCATCTTCACACTCTTCCAAACGTGGGATTACGACATAGGTAATTGCATATTACACTAGACAATTTTAAGCATTTGACAAGTCAAATTCAGAAAAAATTTAAGACAAAAGCATAGGACACTAAGTTTATTATCAACTTATAAATTCAATATCAATGGTTTACTTTTCAAAACACTTCGGCACATACTCCCATGCTTTAGTTCCCATTTTCTAATCAATCTATATTAAAATTTATGTCTAAATGTGTATGTTTTCTAGATTTATCCAAAGTCTATGGCTTCAAGCCATGTATATTTGTGCACCTTAATTTTATATATATGAAGAGACATATTTTTGAACATAAAATATGAAAAGTCACATTGTTAAGACACATCTTTGATTAATCATATGAAAAGACACATTGTTTGTGTGTGGAAATGCATCTCCATTTTGTTGTTGTTATTGTTGTTGATTTTAGAAGATTACAAAGAAAGAGGAGGTAGCAATATGTTGTTGCTTACAATAGTCTTGTCAATCCCGTTGTCCCATTTTGTTGACACAAACACTTCTTTTCCTTTAGCAAGTAACCATATATGAGCTTGACATAAAGAAAAAAACAAAGAACTTGATTTTTTTAATGAAGAAGAAGAAGAAGAAAAAGCTCCTAAACACACACACATGTGGAAAAGTGAATAGTTCTCAATTTGCAAAAACACAACCTATTTTCTGAGGATCAGCAAGTAATTTTTTAAAAAAAAAATTGATTTTCTTCTTTCTAAAATTTTGGACATTCTTCACTATCTTATGGCACACAAGTTTGTGTTTTGTTGGCCAACATTTCTGTAACTTGCAATGGTCTCATCAAGTAAAGCAAAAAGCTTGGCCACATCACCAACTGAAAAATATCATTGTTATAGGAGTAATGGGAAAATAAGGCAACATGAAAGTTCATTTAGGACACAAGAGTTTGTTGCATGAAGGTGGGCAAAAGTTCAAATAATTTAGGGTTAGGCTATGTCCAATAAAATGTGCCTAAGAGATTGTAAACACTTGACCCTAAATTAGAAAAAAACTTATGGAATGATAGATGATGGAGCAAAGGGGGGAGCTCAACTTTTGAAACAAGTCAAGAATCTTGGTGAAGGTTTGTTCATGATATTTTTCATTCTACAAAATGCATGTTGTTTTTGGGAATGTGAAAATTAGCATTTTTGTACAAAAACAACTATGTGGCAATTGGTGTAATGAAGGTTATTATAATTTGAATGTGATTTAAGATGGGAATAACGAAGTAGGGAACCTTATTGATTTTTCTCCAACTATTTTACATAGTTGCAAAGTTGTATAGTTGCAAATCATGTTCAATTTTCCTTTAATAATTTGCATTTGCCATCTATGAGTTCTTTTTGGTCATATGAATGCAATTTCAGAACAACTTTGTGGATCTTTGGAGCATGACAAGGATCCTTACCAAGGCCTTTGAATGTAATTAAGGAACTTTTTGTGTGAAGGTTTTATGAATAGAAGATTTAGTAAGTTAGCATAGTTTTTTCCTTCCCTTACAAAATATAGGTATAAATGGACTCCCTTGAAATTGTTTTGTAATAGCCATGAAGCATTGTGATTTGGAGCTCAACCCCATTTTTCATTAATAGGAATGACGCGCTCCCAAGTTCCCTAATAGACCCGCTAGAGGGTCTAACTATGTAAAGATGCGGAAGGAGTTGGAACTTGGGGCCGCTCCCAACTTCTAGCACTAAAGGGGGTGAGAGGGGCGTGCTAGAAGTTCCAGGATTAGACTAGGAAGAGGGACAAACTACTTAGTTACTCGGTCCTGCATCCAAAACCAACCACAAGTTGGTTAGAACTCATTATGCACCTTTTTGGTGTTGGGACTAACCACGGGCGACCTTGGACTCACTTGATTCATCACGGCCTGGACTCAGGGGAAGCCACCACCTTCCCCCATATAGTATTCTCTACAGCTCCCCGTGGGGGCTACATCCGAATGACACTTTTTCCCGGGACTCCTAAGGAGGAGTCCCGAAACTGTCCCAGGTTGGACTCCCGGGACTTTGGGCATCCATAACTTCTTGCTCAGACCTCTGATTGGGATGAGTTCTAAATCAATCTTGTAGCTCTCTTCGAGATCTTTCCAACTCCATGTAGCGCTCCTCTTGCAAACGTTGGGATCGGGTCGATTCCTGACTTTTAGTGGTCGGGAGTCAAACTGCCAGTTTGACTCCTGGCCCTTCTTTTGCACATAACTTAGGCTGTAGATGTCCAAATGGCTCATGCAAGGCCATTTTGAATATATACACTTCAAGACCTTTCCAACGGTGTAAAGAACACTCCAATGTGAGGTGTTTTGACCCGTGCAATCAAGCTCTGAGTTTTTGGGAGTCCCGGAGGACTCCAAGTTCCCACTTTTGGGAGTGTGAGTTTCATCCTCACACTTAGCCCAAAGTGGGGTTGCGACAAGGAAAGTAAATGTGCTCTCATTATATGTAGCATGCAGACCAATAGCACCTTATACTGGTCAAGCCTGCTATATTTGACATAACAACTATAAGCAAATTAATGGTAGTAATTCTAAAATTTGTAGCAAGGTTTACTTCCCTAAAATGAATATTGTCTCTAATGAATAATTATTTGTGTTTTAGGCAATTGCCATCCTATACTTCAAGTAATTTTATCAGAAGTCATTATTAGAATTCCTTTTTTTTTTACTATAAATTTGGTTTAAAAAAGACCCATTTTGGACAAGCGTAATAAAAATCCTCTTAATCATTTTGGACAAGTTGTTTTTAGCATGTCCATTATGACTAGGTCATGTACTTTTTGACCAAGCTTAGGATGGTATTTTTGACTTCTCATTTTGATTAGTACTTTTGACTAATCATTTCAACTAATATTTTTGACTAGTTAATCAACATTTAAATGATTTTTTGATTAATGAAACACCATTTTGACTATGCAAATGCCATGTGGCATTTAAACAATGGCAACCCAAGTTAAGCCACATGACATTTAAACATTGGCCATTTAGGTTATGCCACATGACATTTAAACATTGGCCATTAGGTTATGCCATATGGCATTTAAACATTGGCCACTAGGCTATGCCACATGGATAAAACCTAAGCAATTATGTTAAGTCAAAAATTAAACTAAGCTCTTAACCTTAGGTCTAGGAGCTTATAATTAATGACTAGGTAAAAAAACTTAAAGTAGGTTAAGGAAACCTAAGCTATGACCTTTACTAGGCTTAAATGTACACCACCTAAATTAAGCTTACACCTAGATGACCTAGGTAGGAAATACTATTTCATTCTAAATTTGGCCTTTAAAGTTTAATCTTTTCAATTGACTCATCCCAAGTGGCCTTCTTTTTTTTAAATATTTCTTATGTCTTAGATGCTTATGGTGCATATATTTATATTATTCATCATTTGGAAAGGATGACAAACAATACGAGACAAACTTTTGGAGAGGAGAAACATTTTCATGTTCACACAACAATAAAGCCTTTTAGTTCATAGAACATTATTCTTGAATAACTACGTAAGATACATAAATTAGATAAATAATTAAATAAAGAGGTAGGTACATAGGTATGTTAATTAAGTTAAAATAAAAACTAGTAATAATTAATGTCTAATTATTTAGTTTTAATTAATAAATACAACCAAATTATAATTAATCCTTAAAAATTTGACTTAACTATATATTATCAACAATGTATTTGTAATAATTAATATTTAACTACTTAATTACACACTCATTAATGTATTTTAGGTAAATAACTAATTAAACAACTAATAATTTATCATAGGTATATAAATGGCCTGCTTTAACCTATATAACTAGGTCACCTATAGGCTAAACTATAAGTAAATAGGTGGAGTATGGGTAGGGTATGTATAAATAAATACACCTACATATAAGCTATTTGTATTTAGATTATTTAGCTACATAGTTACATTACATAAGTTAAATAGGTGGCTAATTTAACCTAGGAAAAATTAATTAATGAAAAATTAATGATTCGTAAAATAATAATGCCTAAACTAAACACAACTAAAGTAATTAAATGGAAAAATTAACAATTGTTAGATTAATAATGGCTAAACCAACCAAAAATAAAAAATAACCATGACTAAACTAATCATGGTTAAATTAACCATGAATAAAATAAATATGGTGAAATTAACTATGAATAAAGTAAATAAGGCCAAACTAACCAATGAATAAATATTGTATGGCTAAACCAACCATGGCCACACCATAAATGGCTAAAACTAACCATGAGTCAAATCAATATGGTTACACTAACCATAAATAAAGTAAATAAGGTCAAACTAACCAATGAATAAATATTTTATGGCTAAACCAACTGTGCACAAATTAATTATGGCTAAAATAAACATGAATGAAGTAATCATGGCTAAAATCAAAATGGTAAAAATAATTATGGCAAAATTGACCATGGTTAAACTAAAAATGGTTAAATTAACCATGAGTAAATAAATTTGGCTATTTTAATCACTAATAAAGTTAATAAGGCTAAAATAGCTAGTGAATAAATCAATTTGGCTAAACTAACCACTAATGAAGTTAATATGGCTAAATCAATTAATGAATAAATATTTTATGGCAAAACCAATGACGGAAATTTTTTAATGGCTAACATAAACATGAATGAAATAATTATGGCTAAACTAAACTTGTTTAAATAATTATGGAAAAACTAACCATGGCTAAATTAATAATAATTTTAATCTAATTGTGGATGTATTAATTACGATTAAATTTATTATGGTAAAATAATAATATGTTAGAAATAAATATAGCTAATTTAGTTGTGCTTATAATAACCATGGTTAAATAAACCATGTATATATATATATATATATATATATATATATAT
>Ga0209208_10010585_pt1 | contig 11956 bp, 13 predicted proteins | sample S1TSphfallax_3_FD_187694 | JGI IMG/M metagenome (GOLD analysis project Ga0209208, IMG submission 187694) | Host-associated microbial communities from peat moss isolated from Minnesota, USA - S1T2_Fd - Sphagnum fallax MG (SPAdes) (version 2) | ecosystem: Host-associated > Plants > Peat moss >...
TTGATATGGTATTTGATATGTGCAAGAACAATTTGTCTTGTGACATGATTGAGTTATGAACATCCAAATGTTTGTGGATCGGATTCTACAAATTATTTGAATTATTTGAATTATAATTATTTGTAATAAATTAGAATTATTAGTTTTTTCCATGATCTAATGTTTGTAAGGTCAATTCTCAACCATGCTGGTAGTAGATCCCTCGAGATTTTAGATATACGAACCCAACCAATTTCTCTTGAAATTGTGATACCTGGCCAATTCTGGTTTGAACCCATTTTCCATGCAAATTTTATGATTATTTTCATGTGGATCATTTTGGAAATGCATGTGTGTGTACATGTGAGTGCAAGCTGGTAAGCTGACAATATGAGTTCGACAATTACATTTCACCCTCAATACCTGTTACCTGAAGGTCAGTTTCATCATTGAATAATCCTCAAAATATTGAAACAATTTTTTTTTGTGAAAACATGAAATTGAAATGTTTGAAAATCATTATAATTATGATAGGTTACACCTCTAAATAATTTCATTACTCATATGACAATATCATGGTAGATCATGGAAAAAATAATAATAATAATATTTTTTGAAACAACAAATTAATTTTTTGTATCATTGTCATTGAACAATTCCATAGACATTCCCAAATACAACTACTTCATTTCCAAGCTTAACTATCTCGCTCTTTTCTTAATGACTATTTCACCTCTTTCCTTATCCACCAACAATGATATGAAAAAAAATGCAAATTAACATATACATTTTCATGTCCATGATATTTATATTAATTGAAATTCAATTTGACATTGAGCTAAATAATAATGATGAATTATTGATAATCATTTGGGAACATAATAAAAAAAGGAAAATCATCACTGGTAGTGTGCAACAATGTGGAGCCCATGTATGATATTTAGGTGAAAAAAATGTGGCTACACATAAGTGACATAATTTTGACTTCATTATTTTCCATTTATTCAATGATCACATTCTTGGTTGCAGTCCTCATTGCACAGGCTTTTAAAAAAAAAAAAAACCCTCTATCATAACACTCCTTCATTGCACACCAAGACCTTGCCCTTACACACTTTATAGGTTTAGGGTTTAGGGTTTAGGGTTTTAAGATCAGTATTTCATTTGCAGGAACACAAGTGCAAGAGTATGGAACAATAGTGTGCAACAATAAGCGAATAATAAGTGTTTTGTTAATAAGCGAATTGCAATGATGGTTCCTGAGAAGGCTACTCCTTTCCTCTCATCTCTCCCATCAAATGACTCACAGCCATCCAAAAACTCTAAGGTAAGGACTAAGGACCTCAAACAGGGCTGTTTTGGGAGGTGGGGGGCCCAACAAGCACAAGCAAGAATCCCTTAGCTTGTGGTGTGGGCTCCTGGTTGGGGAGTACACAAACTTCCTGGAAAAGAAATCACACTCAATACATCCACTTGAACAAGGAAGAGCCAAAAATTCCAGATCAAGCTTCCTGGAACATGGATAAGTGTTGCCTGTACAATAGTGTTGTCAACTCTCCTCCACTGGTTTGCCTTTTTAATTACTGATAATGCTGCTTTGTAACATAGTTGATGGGGTGATGACCTCTTATCAGCAGTGCTCAGTGCAGTCACATGCAGTGTCAATGTATCCTGGAAGGACCCGGGAGGTGACAACTGACATTGTGATATGGCAGTCAGCCCTACAGGCCTGTTGTTCCACTGTATCAGGCTTGCCACCATTCTGTTAGGTGGTAATGGGTTATAAACCAAGCCACGGCTTTCCGCATCTGAGACATGCACTAATCTTCCAAGAGCCTGGATTGTCATTGTACCTTGACTCATGTTTTCAGCTATCTGTAGATGTTTTTCCTCTACCCAGAAAAAGTAGACCTCTTTTCTCAAGCCAGGTTCACCCCAGATGTCTCCTCATACCCCTTTCTGGCCTCTGTACTTGAGCATCTGCAATGAAATCCAACCTGCCAGTAGGAGCTAGGATTTAAGAAAACATGTAAAGCTTGTGTTATATCAAGGATCCCATTCAAGATCTTATTATTTCATAATGGTTTTTTTTCTTCCATCTCCACATTAAAATGAACTCTGATAACACCAACCAAGGAATACCCCCTCCGCCCCCCAAACAAAGCATTTAGTTCAGGAGACAGTACTAATCAAATCCTTCCTCTGTGACAAGATGACCACCCAATGCAGGTATCATGCTCAACTGCTTGCAGAAAATAATGTAAACCACACTCGTGGATTCAAAGGAATGCAGGCCAGCATGACAAGGTCAAAATAAACCAAAATGGAATCTAAACAGATCTGGTCAAAATGACCAAGACATTCTTTTGTGAGGCCATGCACTTGCATCATCTCCAAGCATGGCAGTCCAAGAGAACCCATGACATTGAACCATCCTGTCCAACACTCTCCATCCACTCCCCATGCACCCTCAATTGCAGTAACTTTGGAACAATTTGCTCTTCAGTACACCCCCCACCCACCCATTTCAAGCACAGACACACTAGTGCATTTCCACCCCTTCCAATTGTAGTTGAGAAAACAAAACTAATGCCCTTTGCCCAGCTTGCCCAAATTTCATGGCAAGATGCAATTTTTATTTTTATTTTTCTAATGAGGATTTAGAAATCCACAAGCAAGGGAACAGTATTCTAAGATATACTGAAACCTCTGCAACTGCCCCCTGATTCAGCAAGTTTCCAGGCCTTCTTAAATGGCAGAATTGGTCATGATTCTGTCGTTCCCTACCTACTTATCCCAACTTACAACCTACCTAACAATTTCATGAGATACTACAGACCTTTCAACAAGGGAACACCTTTACCGGCCTCAACACACTGAGTGATTACCTGGCAACATCTGCCAGGCCCTACCCGTTTTGCCAGTAGGTAACTGTTAGATCTCCATGACAATATTTTTCCTAATTAGGTTTTAGGGATCCACAAGCAAGGGAATTGATCCTTCTGCTTTTGAGAACAAGAAGCTTCTACTAAACCATCAGAAACCCTTTCCTGAAACCTTTCAAACATTGTGTGCCATGCATGCTCATTTTCAGAAGGCATCATCATATACAGAAGGGAAATACCTACCTGTTGGAGAGGCTTTGATGCAGATACTATGGTTGCCCATATCATGAATGCCAACTGAATTCTCCATTTATGAAGCAGATGAAACCTGAAACCCCTGGTTGCTGCAACAACTGGAAACAACCTTTACGCAGTGACTTGTCTCATGATATCAAAATGTTCAGCATTGATTTGTATTAGAGAAACACGGACTGCCAATCAACTTTCATGTCCTTTTATTTGGAGTACAAATGTACCACAAGGAACCCTTCAAGGGACATCTCCAGGGGGAATCTCTCTAATAGACTTATAGTCACCAGCAGATGGCATCAAGTGCACAGTTCTGACTTCCGACCCATCTACTCACATCTCCTCAATCAGTTCCTTGTGGTGAATCCATAGTATGCAGACTGAGCACAGCTTGTATGGATCTTTTTCATGCTTAGCTCTTATGTTGGGATCCACAACTTGCAACAATGCTTCTTGGCAACTAATTTTTTTTCTCCCCTATAAATGTGCTAATCAACAAATGTAAGTCATCCACTGTTATGACAGTAGGACACTGCCACATGGGAAATGCTTCACAATTAGAATCTGGGTATGTGCTAATTTAGAGAGATGTCTAATAGCAAATGAATACAGAATCGGCCTTCTTGGCACCACAATACAGGCCGGGATGCTGAGGGAACCCCTGATTCTTAAGCAGAGTCTTTACAGCCAGAACCAAGTGGAAATTGTCAATCGGGTCTCTGTGTTGCCTCAATATGGTCTGAATTGCATTGCTGAGGGTTCCATAGCTTGAGCCTTCTCTGAAGTCAAAAGATTCCTCATCTGACTGGCAAGCACTGATCAGAACACACTTATTATTAAAAGCTGCAGTATCAAGAGGCTGCAGCACCGCTTCAAATGCTGGCCTCGCATAAGTCATACCTTCATCCTTCAGTCTCTGTTTGAGGAACTGAGCAGCCAAGTTGCCAGTTGTGTTCACCGTGTTGTCTTCCTGCCCACATAACCAATGCTGAGGTCAAACTTCTTGAAGCAATAGATGAACCAACAAAAAAAGAGCAACTCCAATTGGAAGACAATATGTCTCATTTAAGACTTGGTAGCAACTGTCACCTTGTGCTCAGTGAACCCAAATCAAGAGAAGGGGACTAGAGAAAAGGCAGTGGGATGGTACATTTGGGTCAAGTTCTCATCAACTTGTAATTGGGACATGTACCAGATGTAATCCAACTACAGATGCAAGGCCTTAGGTGTCGACTAAGCTTTTGGGTCACTCCAGAAAAAAGACCAAATGACTAGAAAGGACTACTAAGTGTAGCATCATCAGACACATCACTAGCATGTGTAGCATGCACAAAAAAAGCAATTCCAAACAGTTCCTTTGAACATTTGGTGTTAGATGAAGACTGTTGACATGTTCTAGAACTGTGAATGCAGCTGTTCATCCTGAGTTTGGTATGCCTCTTCAAAAGCTCAAGGCAGCATGGCTTCAAGCTAAGGTGGCAGGATCCCTCTTGCTCTATCCAAGCTGCCACAACATTACAGTCGTTCTACAGCCTTACAAACACATTCTCCACCAACTCAAAAGTGGAAACTTCAAACTCACCTTGGACAGCCACATCAGAAACACAGGTAAAAAGGGATGCACAAAAACCTGGAGTTTCGACATTATATTTCCTGCAAAACTCTTGACCATGATGCTAGCCTCATCTTTAAAAATGTCATAAAGATTAGCCCGGATGTTGCCAACTTCCACTTGATGGTGTGCACGCTGGCTCAGCATTCCAATAAACATGTCCACTGTCAGACACTTCTTTACCAAGCGAGAACCAGCTTGCGGGGATGTGCGACGGTACATTCTGTGTCTGTTGGTGAATTAAAACACAGACAAAGTAGACAATTTCAGTTGATTTTATTGAATGACTCCTGTTTCATCTGGATGAGTGAGAAGAACTTCTAACCCTCAAGCCTCAAAAATGCCATATGAGCAAAAACTTAGCCCAATTCTACTGTTTATGGCAGAACATTGGGGGGAAACCAGAAATTAAGAGAAATGTATGTTAGAAGCCAAAGGGCCCTCAGGATCACCCGAAAAAACAAGAGAGCTGGGAATGTGAAGAGAGACATGTAGACCTTACAGACTGCTTTGTCTGAAGACAATCTTGAGCAATTTGCAGGATACAAGACCAAAATGAACCCCATGTTAGATTAAGAAGTTGCAAGTTATTAAGGCTGTGCATTGAATTTATTAAGGGAAGAGAGAAGGGAGAAAGGTGGGGGGTGTTAGATTTCTTACTTCTCAAGAACACTTAGTTGAGGTTGAGAATAAGTGCCCACATGATCATTTCCACTACTGCCTTCAGCATGAGCAAAATGTGATCCACTGTAATCTTGGCAATGTACTCCTGAATATCCAAATGGCCCAGGACCAACCTGCTGGTGCTCCTTGTTAAGCCAAGTATGGAACCATGAGCCACTCCCAGTAGAGGTTTCCAAGTTGCTCTGATCTGGAGGTCGCTCAAATTGTGGGCCACTACCAATCTGCTGCTCTAGATGTTGAATAAGGCCTCCACTATGGCAGCTGTCGGCTATGACAGTGAACAGGATCCCATCAGGTAGATTCTCCACAAGGACACGGAAGTCATTATCTGTTCAAAGACAAAAAACAGTACTTAATGACAACCAAAGCACCCATCCTTCTGACTAGAGGGCATCAGGGATAGCAATACATTGTCTATAAGCACAATGACCAAAAGAAAGAAACAAATTATCTAGCAAGAAAACAAGAGATCAAATCTCGAGCCTCCACAATTTTAAAGCCATGAAGATTTTCAAACAAATTTATCTTTTCTTTATTTCTCAACCACAAAAACCTGAAGTTCAAAGCAGATCTTTAAACCAGCAAAGTCTTAAAACGATGAAGTTTCAACATCTGATGAAACACTCTATTGATCAGCACTTTCATACAAGCTTTTAGATCCATTAGGTCAATTTTAGTGTATAGAGTTGAGAAATCAAAAGACTGCAACAGGAGTGGAGAAGTTTTTTCCAATCTTGAAAGAGTAAGTTGTTTCATTACATCCACTACTCCTGTAGAATCATTTAGAATCCAATTACTAACACAAGGAACATCTGCCTTCCTAAGTTTCAACACCCTAAGGTCATTGCCCATAGGAAAAATAGCTTTGTAGAAAGAACTCAACCACTTAGAAACTTCAGTAAGAGAAGTAGAGCTGGCTGCACAAAAAATCTAGGTTTAATCAGATTTTTATGAAACTTCCAAACAGCACAAAGAAACAGAAGACAAGGGCCACACTTTCCACCTTTAAAATTATCAGCCTTATTAAAAGAAAGATGAGATTTCAGGATGTCAGACTGGGCAAGATTAGAGACCACATAAGTACCAATTGGGGAATTAAGCTCAAAGAAAACTGAAGAAACATAGAACTTCTGACAAACAAACACAAAATTACTACTACATTTATCCATGTAAGTAATAACTAAGGAACACTGGAGACGCTGTAGGTGATCCAAATCCCCTAAAGGAACTGACCAAAACAAATTAGAAGAGGATTGAACCACAGAGAAAGAACAGGTCCTCTTCTGCACAAACAAAAGAACTTTGGCTTTCCATTCACTCAAGATCCCTTGAACTCCTAGAAGTTCTTCCTGTTTATTGACAAACTTCTTGAGACCTTTCTCAATAGCTTCTTCAATAGACAAGTGAGACAATAAAGCTCTTTTGAACTTTGTGCCTCTAGAAAAGAGTTCAATCCGACTAGGCCTTGAGAGGATGTCAAGATTCGCAGGCATGACCATGGTGGGAATCAATATAGGGTCACAGTTACAATCACAACCAGAGATCATGATTTTTTTGAACTTCAGCTGGCCATAAACAGTTGCCAATGGATGGAACTCAGCTGGCCAAGACTGCTAGCACTCAAAACATGGAACCTTCTCAGCAGCTCTGATCCAATGGTACAATCTCTTAGTGTTCGAAACTTCTTAGCACAACTGTAAGAAACACCAAAAATACTGATAATGTTGGCAGGCATAAGCAAACCTGTGATAACATTATTGTCAGCCAGCATTATGCACTCCTGAGCACCAGTCTCATCAGGTACGCCCTCTGGCGGTAACTGGCACAAAATAAGCAAACTCTGGACATCAGAGATCTTATTAGTAAATGATATATCCAGAATCATCTCCACGCATTATCTCTGCAACCTATATGATTTGAGCTGATTGTTAAGGCTGGTGAATTGCTCATGTGCATGAGAGGGTGTGTGTGTGTGTGTGTGCAGTTCAAATAGGTCGAAGAATTCTGCAACTCAACAGACATTTTGAACTGCAAGCTGGTGGTGAACAACACTGATAATTCAGGAATGCATGACCTGGGGCCTGTATGTTAAGATTGCCCTACAGATATGTCAAAATGGGCTTGAACTTGGCAACAAAAATAGTGACAGAATTTAGTGTCCTATACAAGACTTTCCAACCCCAACACACAAACAAGCGTGTTGGAGATAAATCATCTATTACAACCTAACTGGGACTGAAGCAACATCTTCAAAGATATAGGCACTTGCAAGGGAGGAGGAGTGTTGGATAGTGCACAGCAGTGGAAAGTGGAGATGTTCCTTGGTTCCTTGAATCTGAAGATCCTAGAGACATTTTTCTGACAAAAGGAAGAATCCAAGACACATAGGTAGTACATGGGTGCAGTCTAGTGTAATTTTGAGGCTCTAGTAGCTTAGGGTTTAGGGTTTGCATTTTGTACACAAAGAATCTGAGCCACATGGGTAGTACATGGGTGCAGTCTAGTGTAACCTGTGAAAAACTAGAAATAGGGTTTACGGTTTACAGTTTGCATTTTGCACACCCACCTGAACACCATGGCCACTGAAGAGGAAGACCAAAACATCACGTGCCTGCACATCGCGAACTAGTTTCTCCAAATGCCGCTTTACGACTCCCCCTGTAGGTTGCGGGGACTGCTGCGGCTCGTCGACGAGCACGCAAATGTCTTGCGGATTGAAACCATAACGGTTGATTAGGGTTTCACGCATAGATTGAACATCGTTCCAACACCCAGTAAGCTCTCCTCTAGTGCCTGGATAGTTGCACCCTACCAAAAGGGCCCTCTTCTTGATAGCCCTGGGCATGCTTCCCGTTCGAGATACACACATCTCTCTCTCTCTCTCTCTCTCTCTCTCTCTCTCTCTCTCTCTCTCTCTCGCACAAAATTCAGCACCAACTTTCTTTTCGCACCGCTGACAATCCCAAATTCTCGTGATCTTCCAACAAGAGAGGAGGAAAAGGAGAACAAAGCTTCAACAACACAACCAAAGATGCTCGCTCCGCTTCACTCTTCTGTATAGTTTCCCTCTCCAACACAAAGGAACTGAGACAACAAAGTTCCTGCCAACCATCGTGAAGAAGACTCCCCGAGTCGGTATTCTCCGACTCCCCGACTACTACTCTAGTCGGGGAGATTTTCCGGGGAAACACACACACCATGGACGAAACTCCGAACTTTTTTCCGCAGCGTGTGTGAATTTTCCACACAATGGGTGGTATCCAAGAAAAACAAACCACCACCATAGTTCTCAGGACTTTCCTCCAAGTACTGCAATGCGCCTGAATTCATCGGCGAACGACAATACGGGTGAATTCGTGGGCGACAACGCGGCTGTTTCACGCGCTGGCCAGCCATTCAACAAAACACTCACTCAAAGTCCAAATTTAGAACAAAACTTGGATTCTGAAACAACCTCGTCTGTGCTCTTCTGCGTGATGGATGAACGCCAAAACCCTATTGCACATTTAACCCTAGTTCACTCGAGGTAATTTAGGGTGGGGGGGGAAGGGGTTAAGGGTTTAGGGGAGGGAGGGGGGGAACCCCTTCATTGGCTATAACATTTTTTTCTGCGCACCTACACACAAGCCTATTCAACACCCTCTTGTAATATTAATACACTAATACTACAGTAAAGCCCCTTTATAATCACGTCAATTTTAGTCACATTCTTGTTTGTGTCACACTTTTTTTTTTTTCTTTGGGTAACCATTTGTTTTACTTAAAATAGAAACAAATTTTCGTTAGTAGCACATTCTCACACCATTTTTTTAAGTAACTATCACATTCGTTATTAGCAAAAAATATTTTAAAAGCTTTTCTTCTTTTAAAACAAAAATTACTATAAGAAGGGAAATCTAGGGTAAATATTAGAGTTTTATAAATTGTAATTCCCTTAGGCATGTAAGTGTTGCTTTGTGTTCAAGTTGTGCAGCTTAACAACAATAAATCCAGTTGAAAAAAAAAAAAACAGAAAAACTTTCTAATACAAATAAGCCCCCCCAAAAAAATACAAACTTGTCAAGAAAACAGAAAATCTTAACTAAGAAATTCTCGTTGACAAGGTACATAGTTAAATAGCAATGTCACTTTCTTCTTTTCATATATGTAGAGTGTAGGAAGCTGGAATTCAAGTTTTCATCATCATCGACAACACTCTTGGACTTTTTATACTCACCATCGTCAAGTTCAGCTTCATTATTTTTATTTTTATTTTTTTGGTTTTGTTTTTGTTGCTTCTCTTCGTTTCTAGAATTTTTGCAGCATTTTTTTATCTAATGCATTCTTCTTCTCCTTCATCTACACTTTGTTTAAGAATTTGTTTTTAAATTTTTTTCTATTTATGTTGTTCTAGTTCTCCATTTGCATTATTTCAGCAGGTTTTGCTAATTATTACAACGTTTTCTAAAGTGTTCTTCTTTCTCTTTCATATGAGCTTCACTTTAGCCATTGTTTCTTTGTCTTATTTTATTTTTTGGTTTTTGTTGTTTTAGTTCTTCATTTGCATTATTTCGGCGTTCTGCTAATAATTACAAAGCTTTTTTAAAGTGTTCATCTCTTCCATATGCGCATCAAAAGACCACACCCTTACTTACCATAATAGTTTTATTTTTATTTTTGTTGAAGTTTTAATAATAAAAAATACTCAAAATTCAGTAACTCTTGCATTGCAAGTCTGAGCATTGTAAAATCACCTTAGCCTCCTCCCTAACGCATCAAGAGCTTTCCACCAGTACTAAGACCACAACAAAGGACCATGCAGTTTGAGAGATCTCAATGTGATGAAACAAAACAAACAAACAAAGTTAATAGTAGGATACTTGTCCAATACTAAGAACATAGTTGAGGTGCCTATGGTCTGGGAGATCTCAAATGTGAAGAAACAAAACAAACAATAGTAGGAAATTTTACACATGTATTCAATCATGGCAAAGTTTGATTCCATACTATGTAGGCATGAACTCAATTGTGGGCAAACCATTACAGATCCATGATACATACATCTGAGAAAAGAAATTACAAAAGAAAGATCCACTACAGATTAGCTGTGAAAGAAAAAACCAGAAAAAAAAGGAAAACAAACAAACTACAATTCACATTGTATTAGGTGTGGAACTAGTTATGTGTGAACCATTCCAATCCATATTAAGTGACTGCCAAGAAAGAGTGTTTTACTATGTATGGATTTCTTGCTTCAGTTCATGTTCTAGTTTTCTGAATTTCTAAACTGCCTGAGAGACATCTAAAACCAATGCCTGAACAAACTCCTCAACAGTAAGCTGTCAACTAGGAGCCAATTAAGACTTCAAAAATGAAATAGAAGAACCACAAGCAAACCCATAACCAAATTAATCAAGTTTACAAACAAAAAAGACACCATGCAAAATCTATATGATGCTTCTTCCAAAACATCTGAAGCAAAAATTTCCTGAGCTTTGAAGTTCACACCTGACATTGCTGCACCTATCACGATGGTAGCACCAGAAAGGGCCGCATCAGAGTCTCTTGCATATTTGCTGCCAGACATCAACCCAAAACTGAATAAGGTTTGGAAACAACTCAGGTTTCACCAAAAACTGTACAGCTCAAAGACATTAATGTAATACCATCATCAACATCAGGTTTCCTTTTGACTCCTAAGAATTCTTCCAAGGAATGCATATTCTCCATTTTGCAAGCAATATCCAGGGCCATGATCTAACCCTGTAACCTTTCCCTTCTAGCATTATCAAGAGAATATGGGAAGGATTAAAAAACAGGGACATGCCAAAGGTTGCCTGGCATACAAGCAGGCACTTACAATATTGCACACATGACCAGAATTGAGCATGAGAAAACCTGTAATGTACCTTTTCCTGTCTGTAGAGACTGACCTAGAATGAGACCAGCAGCTATGCCTTTGCTCATGAGCATGATCATGTTCATGCTGCCGGTGATCAAGGTCCAACCCAGACTTCACCATAAGCAACCTTCTCATCCATTTGCAAGAGTTTGCTATATTGGCAAGTTGACCAGAAGAACAATTGTGAGCATTATAGAAACAACAAGTGCTAGCAGGCCTTCACAAAATGACACAAAGAAAACCATAAGTACAGAAACAGATGTGCGGCAAATAATGAATTGCTACCTGCTTTGGTCACCCTTTGTCTGCTTGATTTTATCTTGAGGGTGGTGGTCTCCTCTGACACATCTTTCACCTCCGCCTCCCTACATTCAGAACCATACCTCCATCACTAATCTCTTTCCCCATCATTGTTATCTATCCCTCTGTTCTCTGTTCCTCTCTGTTCCTCTTCATGAACGGAACCCTGGAGAATATCAATAAAGACTATTCAGGTTTTGATTGACTACATTTGTGTCTGCATCTCTGGTAGCCAAGATCTCTTAGCATCTCATAGTCTCTCACTTGTGAATAGGTCTATATGTCACCAAGATCCACTAGAGATTTGCAACTACATCTTGATCTCATGCAAAAAAAGATTAAAAAGAAGCAACAACACCAACAACA
>Ga0209208_10010586_pt1 | contig 11956 bp, 8 predicted proteins | sample S1TSphfallax_3_FD_187694 | JGI IMG/M metagenome (GOLD analysis project Ga0209208, IMG submission 187694) | Host-associated microbial communities from peat moss isolated from Minnesota, USA - S1T2_Fd - Sphagnum fallax MG (SPAdes) (version 2) | ecosystem: Host-associated > Plants > Peat moss >...
GTTGTTGGTAGTTTGAGACTTGAAAGCTTTTTCTTGTTTCCACCTTTTTCTTTTTCTTTTAATGTTGATTTGGAATGTGCTATCAATGAAATTTCTTTTATGCTTTTTATTTTCAATTTAATTTTTTACAGTGAAAAAATAATTAGCATTTTATTTAGGTGGTTGTTGAATTTTTTAAAAATTTGTCAAGTCCAATGATTTACGTAAAAGAGAGATCCAAACATTGAATGTTAATGTGTGTAAGTGTAAATAATTGTATATATGGGGAGTAAAACAATGTAAATGTAAATCATTCACAATTACACACCCAATTTTTTTGCACTTACATTCCTATCTTTTATAAATATATATACACACACACACACATTATTTACATTTACATGTGGTGTTGTGTGAATGTTTTGGGGTGTGCAAGAATAAGTGTATATATATTATATACCCTTAGTTATTATACCTATTTGCAATCCATTTAACTAGTCATGGGCACATTTCAAAGTTCAATATTTTTTTTTTGCAATTGACCACTTTGGTTGGCCTTTCACAATTATTTTTTTGAATATTCCCCAAGTAAAAGGCCTTTATTACCAATATGATATTGTGAAATTGCTTCCTTTTAGCCCACCTATATATTATATAAGAACACATTTTTATGAAAAAGATATGGGACAAACTATATGGTGTTATTGGGAAATATTTGGCTTTTAGGTGTAGCTTGGGTGCATGTTGCCTCCCCTCAAATTGCATGAGCAAAATTTATATTTTAAACTTGGTTATCACCCATGGGGTCTTGGGGGATTTAGCCAAGTGGTTTTTACAAATCAAAATTGCTTTCCTCTTTGCTTCATTCTCTCTTGTTCATTTCAAAAGGGGTTTGTGTTTGAAAGTCCAAGAGATCTGTGCATATTCTTTGCATTGTCAATAAAAATGTTCTCTCCAAATTTAGGATGATGATGCAAATCTAATGCAAAGTCAAATTCGCCCACCTTCTCAATTTTGAGCATCCAATAATTTTTATCATCCATGTTGTCAAATTCATCAAAGTTGTGATTTTGTACAAGAGACTCATTTTTCATTTATGCATGTCTTTTATGAACAGAAATTCATTCAGGTAATAATTTGATCCATATGTGTTAGTTTTACCCTACAATTAGTTTTTTTTTGCAATTTAATTTCATCTATGTTATAGTTCATTGATGCAATTCATTTTACACATATGGCCAATTGCATTTATGTCAACAATCCCATAAATACACAATTTCATTCATCATAAATTGTATATAAATATTGTCAATTACATGAAATAGTTTCATGCATGCTCTTCATGTTAACATATAGGGTTTTGGTACATTCCTTGTGCCCTTGGTTTCAATGATATTTTAATCAAAAAAGGTTGAGAAAGTTGAAGAATGGATGAGAATTGAGTTAGTTGAGAATCCAAGAAGGTAACAATTGAATGATATGTGGGTTAAGGGAGTTGAAAATAATAATGAATGGGTACATGGGTAGAAGAAAATGACAAAATGACCAATTTAGGGAAAATAATGGATGAAAAACAACGGGAAATAGGTAAGATCTGAGAAAGTTACAAATTGGATGATGTATAGATCGAAAGTGTTTACAACCAAGAAAGTTAGTGGATGAAATGGAGTGGGAAAAAAGATGAAAATTTCAAGAAAGTTAAAATCCATGAAAGATAATGGTAGAAATGAATAATGAGAAAAGATGTAAATATGAGAAAGATGATGAATGAAAAATGTATATAAGGAGAATGATGAGAAATGGATGATATAAGAAAAAACTTTTCATGGATGCCCGCCCTGATCAGCAAGTCAAGGAATAGCTTAACCCCAGACCGAATGATTTACAGCTACCCAAAACATTTATTTTAGTTTGGGGCTGTGGTCACCAATACCCACAGTACCTAGGCTGGTTAGGCACTAATTAAAAATTCTTGAAATTGTCAAAAATTCTGAAAAATACCTACAACTATCTTTATTATTATTATTTTATACATAGTGCCTATTAATTGTAAAAAATATATACAAATTTATTGCCAAAAGGAAATGACAAAACATGAATAATTTACTAGGTACATACATTGTTGCTAAACCAATGCTAGGTACTATGGTAGGGAAGGATGCTTAAGCTTTACGTCAAAAGACTGAATTGCATTTGTTTAGTGATCTCTACTCACCCTCTCTCTCTCTCTCTCTCTCTATTGGCAGCTGAAAAAGAAGATGTAACTTGCAAATTGACCAACATTCCCATGATCTTGCATTTTCTTGAACCCTAAAAACAACTGGTACAAATTTCATGAATGGGGGGGACTAAAATAGTACAAGGAACTTTGGTGCCCAACAAGTAGAATGGCATACATACAAGTAAGTCAGTTTTGGTCAGAGTTCAATTTCCTAACCCAATCATATCTACCCTATTTATCTATCTATGAAGCAAGGTAGTTTGTTTTGTTTTGTTTGTCATGTTGAGATCTCCCAAACCAAACCAAACCATACCATACCATGGTGCTTCATGCTGCACTCTTGGTATCTTTGGAAAGCTCTCGATAGTATGAGTAAGGGTGCATCGACTTGGTTTGGTTTGGTTTGAGACTGGTTTGGAGCTATGGTGGTGGAAGCTATAATTGATTTTTGAACCATTTTCTCAGTGAAAACTAAGTAAAATCCAAACTGAAAAACTGTTTTACAAAGTGCATCATCCCACACTTTTGTCATGAATTAATTAATGTTTTTAATTCATGAGATTCCATGAGTTTAACAACATAATTTGTCCTCCTAATAGTCTATTGGAGGAGGAGGACCTTGCTGGGGAAGGGGGGAAACTTGTGAAGGAAGGAAGGAAGGAAGGAAGGAAGGAGATCATGACTTCATGTTTATTTGGACACATATATATAAATTCATGTCTCTCAATAAACCAATTTTGTTTGTTGTTCTCTTTTTACTCTTTTGCTTCTGTAATGGGTGTTTGCTTTGGCTAGCCTAGTTGTAGGACAATTGGGACACATGATGTAAAGGTGGTAGTAACATGAAGTTAATTTGAGTCAGAAATCCCATCATGTCATTGTGTCTGAACTTGATCATGCAAAAAGATTTAGGGGTTCCTTCTATTATTAAGTTTTGTGGAGCCCTAATTGCAAGGCTTTTGAAGGACACACTTCATAAATAGCATTTGGACAATTCCACATTATTATGTTTCCTTGTGAACAATCCATAGAAAGGTTTTAGGTTGATGAGACTCCTCCCAACCATTGCCTTTTTTTTGGGTGGGTGTTTTCAAATTTGTGAAAAGATGAGTATTTGGGAGGAGGGGGAAGGGGGGGTTTCTGATCCACAAAAATCTGGAACTCTTTAAATAGAAAATTGAGATATTCTATATCAAGAGGTTCCAAGTAGGTAGTCAAAAATATAAAAGTATGTTGAAATGTTTTTTAATTTCACATACTATTTATTACCAATTTGGCTAAATTGTCTTATGGATGATTGCTTCTCATGCTACATCATAAAATCGAAGGGAACAAATAAATAAATAAATAAGATTGCTCCCAACAAGTTTAGAAGATATGAAATTGGCCTTTCATGTTACTAGGTATTTTTATTATAAAAATCTTATGTTAGATTATCAATGTGTTTTAATTTTATAATGAAAAGTTCAAATTAGAATTGAATTGACAAGTTATGTCACAAAATTACATCATATGGTGAAAAAGAATATATATTTGGTTGTGGACCCAGGCCATGGATTTGTTTTTGTTTTGGGTGAGTTTTTGCAATTTTCAACATATAAAATCTGATTTTGACATATAGAAAATAATTTTTTTCTAGGGAAATTTTTTCACCACATGGCAACAAACAAAGTGCTTAACAAATGGCCTTAAAGATTTTTGAGCCATGTGATTTGAAAACAGCCATAATGTGCTAACCTGGATGGGCAAAGTAGTCATTCTATCAACCAACAATCCCAATCATGCGCTGCCCACATTGACCAACCTCCTTTGTTGGATGTTAGAAATATGATTTGTCATAGGTACTCCATTGTCACTCCATTCTTTTGAGTGTGATTTCCGTCGCCAACATCAATGAAAGCTCAAGAACAAGGTTCACCATTAATATCAATTTGGGACTTTGAAGGTTTAGTACCATAGTAGGATGAGATTTGGTTTTTGTGCCTTGATAGATTTAATTTTGAATGTTTGGATTGAGCAAATGACAAGTGTAACAAAAGGGCGTTGCAAGGAAAAAAAATTCTCATTTATGAATGTAAGCCTCCAAAGTTCACAAACGTTTTTTTTTGTGAATGATCCCATGTTTACCTTGATCACATCATTTTGTGATGTCACATTGAAGATCAAATCTTTGTTGTCCATGACTTCTTCAATGTTTAGAATGGCACATAAGGCTACTAACATGTTTTTTCTTTTGAACTTGGATTTATTTATAATTATAATTGATAACTATAGAATATGTTAATGGGTTTTGAATGTTAACACATCGGATATTGGAATGTCACAAGTTGTAATGGTATAAAACCCTAAAATGCAACTTGACACCACATTCATTGTCCAAGTTCTTCATTAATTTCAGTGTTCATTGATTTTTATTACTTACAAATCCTAGTTCCCTTTTTTAATATAATCCCACATATTGTTTGCGAATCTTGAATGTTTTGTGTGTTTTTTGAAATCTAAATCTTCTTAATGTTATGTGATCTAAATATTGTGCAAAACACAAGTGCAATGTGCTAAAACACAAGCATTTTTGCCTATCATGCATACTTGAACATTTATGTTTGTCATGCATATTTAAGTTGTTTTTAAGGTTTCATCTTTCAATTATGGTGTTTTTTCAAGTTTTGATGAACTTTAAATTACATTTCTTTTCAAATCTTTTATAATTACTAATCCTTCTTATAGTAATGTAAATTTCAATTTTCCATGTGCAATAAAACTTACTTTGTCACCTAATGTGATTTTAAAAGTCTTGTCGCGTTTGTTTCTATGGGTAATGTATTTCAAAAGTGAAAAGAGAAAGTTTATAGGAAATTGTTGCATGCCCTTCTAGAGATCTTACAAAACCCATTGTTAGTGTACCAAAGAAGAAAAAAAATCAAAAAATCAAATTGAGAAATTAATAGGATTTACCAAGATAGATGAGTTGTCAGGTTTAATTGGTATGAACCTATTTGTGGGGGAAGGATGGAAAAACAAGGATGGTAAGGTATATTCTTATTCCAAGATTGAGGGAAAAGATAAATTGTTAGTTCCAAAGTTTGATTCTCTTATTAAACATTCAAGTTTTAAAAATCGCAATGTTGTTAGACCTAGAGTAGTTATTGGTGCATATTATGTGAACCTTAACAATGCACATGTGAAGAATGAAAATTTGTATATTTCCACATGGCATGACACCATTGTTGATCTAGTTGAAAAGGTAAGGAAGTCAGAGAAGACAAAGAAATATGATTTATTAGAGCTTTGATTATTTTGGTTTGAAATGTGCTTGTTGAATTGCACAAATATGTCTTCAAACAAAAAATGAAAACAAGGATATAAATTTTGTTAAATGATTTAAGTGTCTTTTGTTCTACATGGCTATGAAACAAAGCAAACATAGGTTGACAACTCTTCACATTCAATAACCAAAAAAACTCCCATGTTGAAACATTTGTTGCATATTGCTACAATGCTAAAAATCCAACATTTGATCAAAGTTAAATATTGAAAAAAATAACTAGCCACTTGAATATACAACACTTAAAAAATTATCATTAGCAAGTTATGAACATACACAAATTATGATAGCCACATATAGAGAAATTTCTCTATGTAACAAAATGTATCCACCTACCCTTTTATTATTTTCCTATTGTTGTTGAACTCATTGTTTCTATTAAATTTATTAGACAAATATTAAGCAATCATTCATATTTTGGAGAACATCCAAGGAGTTGTCATTAATGGTACCCTTGATGAATTCACCCATCATCCTTCGCTTATTGGTTAAAAAGACAATCTTATCCAATTAATTTTTGCATCTTGTTTTTCTTCCAAAATGATTCCCAAGAATTAACCCTACTTACATTTTCCTAATGCTCATACAATAATTTCTTTCCTTGACTTCCTACAAAGTAGTAGCCCAAAGGCAAATAAGATGGGAGCTAGGAGTTTTCTTGGATGTATCCATGGCTTGTTCCATTCCTTACTTTTTTTTGTCACCTCTTATTTACCCCTTCCCTCCTACTTCACCTTTGTATCAACTTCACCTTGTCTTTAGTTTTGGTTAACTTTTCTTGGTTTTTTTTTTAAAAACCCTCATTTCACTTTACTATTATTTTCACCTTTTTGACTACTAAATTCTTTAAACAAGACAAATTAACACATGCATACCTCCCTTCCTATGTTCTTTGGATAACAAACACAATGAGAGCAAGATGACCCACATACATGCTTCTTGTGTTAGTTCAATGGAAAACAAACACAACACAAGCATGCCAACATTCATTTACCAAGGCACAAACACATTATTCAAACTGGGTACCCTTTTACATAATTTAAACATAATGAGTATGTTACAACTTGTTCACATAATGTTTTAAAATTTCAAAGAAGTCATTACAAAGTCTTCAACAAATTCAACTTCTATTAATTTTCTTAAATCCTAAGAACATCTTCACCAAAAACCCCATCAATGACAACTTATTGGTTCAAGGAGATGAAAATATTAATGTTATGGTCCATTGCACAATACCTACATCACTAAGAAAATGTGATATCATTAGTTGAAACTCCCCATATTACCAACAATGTGCAAAGTAGTTTCATCACTAAAAACCTTGATTGTCACAAGCACAAAAACAACCAAGTCTATGGGATTTCTTAAACCAAAATGAAAACAAGTGCATGCCTAATTCCAAATCTAAATCGTGAAATTTAAAATTTAAAAAAAAACAAGATTGTGACAAGTGCAAAACAAAAATTCAATAGGATTTTATTGCATTGACGAAACAAAAACATAACAAGGATGTGATAAGAAAACATAGCCAAAATTGGTGTTGAACAAACTAAAGGTAATCGAGAATTCTACCTTTATTTATACCCATTGGGCAACTAGTTTAAAGATTTTAAAAAAAAAATTCCAACCCACATGTGGCCCATGTTCACCTATGTGTGCCCATGTCCACCCATTTATGAATTATAAGTGAATTAAAACTCATTTAAAAGTGAATTGAAAATTAAATAGAAAATAATTAAAAGTGAATTAAAAGCTAATTAAGATGAACTAAAAGTTAACTGGAAGTGAACTAAAATTTAATTGGAAGCTAATTGAAATTAAATTAATATTTAGGTACAAGTTCATTACAAATCATGGATGAACATTGATATGAATGAACTCCATGGCATTGGCATCTGTGACATCAACATCATGATAAATTTTATTTTATTTTTTCATTTTTATTGAATATTTATGTTTGATTTATTTTTTGTAGTTTTAAAGAAGAGGTAGTGTTTTCCTTTTCTTTTTTTGACAAAAAAAATGTTTCCCTAAAAAAACCCCCTCATAAACATTTCTTTCACTTCTATTGGCAAGAAATAACGTTCATCACATCACCTACCAAAAGAATTTTCTTATTGTTGAATTCACTTAGAAAATCATGAAACATTTGTGTATTTTGCATATTATAAAACATTTTTGGCAACAATTACACGTTCAATAGACTTACAATTGGTATATAAATATGTCATGGACTATTGGACCTTTTTCCAAGATGAAGTTGTTTAGACACATACATGCAAGATCCTTTCAAGTCCTTTGATTTTGTTTTGAATTTTATGTGATTTTTTCTTTCACTTTTATAAAAAATGGAAAAACCAAATCTATATTTTACATATATTGCAATATCAAATGTGTGCAAAGAATTTTCTCCCAACATAGGCAACCATTGAATTGCAACAATCATAACATTATTGCAAACTTAATAAAATTTGGGTATTTTTTGTGAATCCACATAAAACATTTCCCACAATTTACCACTTTTGTTAGAAGGTCTATTGAAATATTAGTGAAAAAGTGAGGGTTTCAAAGTGTTTTCAAAGCATAATGTCGCAACCCTAGCCTTGGAAGCCCGGGAGTCACATCTCATGCTCCCGAGAGTGTAGGAAAGTGTGAAGGATTGAACCTCCACACTCCTAAGTGAAGTCCCACTTTGGGAATTGGAGTCCCAATGGACTCCCAAATTTTTAGAGAGCAACTTTAGGGGTTTAAACTCATTGAATTGAAGAGTTATTTATATCATTGAAAATATTTTGGAACATAAATGTCTAAAATAGGCTTGCATGATGCATTTGGGTACTTAAAACACAAGTTATGGCCAAAGGAAAGGTCAGGAGTCAAATTGCCAATTTGACTCCTAACCACTAAAAGTTAAAAATCGCCCTAATTTCCTTTTGTTCAAGTAACGTGCCACATACCATTGGAAAGCTCTTGACGAGGGCTACAATTTTGCTTTTGACCTCACTTTAATCAAAGTTCTGCACACAAAGTTATGGGTCTCCAAAGGCATGGGAGTCCTAATTTCGAGAATTTTGGGACTCCCACTTGGGAGTTCCAGGACAAAATGACATTTGCATGTTGGCCCTGTGGCTAGACGCAAAGAATACTATAAAGGGGAAGGTGGTGGCTTCCCCCAAGTCCGGGCCATGGTGAGTCTTGTGAGTTTGTGTTTGCTCATGGCTCATCCATGCACCAAAAGTGCTTCGATTATGCACTAACCAACTTGTTGTTTAGTTTGTGCAGGTCTGTGTGAATAATTGAACCACTTGTCCTTCATCCTAATCCCATCCCGGAATTCTAGCACGCCTTTCTACCCCCGAAGTGCTACAAGCCAAGGAACATGCCCTAACCCCTTCTCCTTCCACTATTTTCACTTTTGGACTTGCAATTCAGTCCATCAAGGAGCTTGGGGGCATCAATAATCACAAGAATGTAAGCATAGAAAATGGAGAAAAAAACACATGTAAAATCTTTTGTGAAAGAATGTGAATTTTTTTATGTGGGAGGTCTCTTATTAAGGTTCATCCCAAGTTTACAATGGGGTACACCTAGAATTACAATCAAGCTTGCCTAGCTTAAGGCTAGTAAAACCTTCATCATGTGCCATTTACCAAGCTATTACACAAATCCACATTGGAAACTATTCTAAGAAACCATTGTCTACTTCATTTTCATGTACTTGACAAAATGGTTTAGGTTAATTTTCGTCCAACAAAACTTTCAACACAATGAGATGAGGGATGTGATTATAATCAAATGAATCAAAAAACATGTTGAACAATTGCTAAAATTGCAACTTTGTTACATATACTTATTTATGTGTTGCCATTTTAAGGCCATATTAATCATCAAAAGTTTGTGTTAAATGAATAATATGATAAAGAACTAAACTAAGTTAAAATTAAATTGGAGGTTTTGATTGTAATAAAAGACTTTCGATTTGAATAATAATTGCCTTAAATAAAGAAAAAATTACAAAGGATTAACTAAAGATTCTTTTAATAAAAAATATGGTAATTCAATTGGGTTAATAATAACCTATTACCCACACTAAAAAAATATTCACAAAGATGTGAAATTTTATTTTTTTAGAAATTCAAAAATGTTTCAAAATTTCAAAGTTCCATCAGTCTTTACCACATGTAAAAGGAGTGTAATGTACAAACATATGAAACAAAGTCATAAATTATAATTTTAAAAACTACAATCTAAAGTAAAATTGGCATATTTTGGTATGATTTGAAATCATAATCAATTTTCAACATGAAATGAAAATTTGCACACTTTTAAAAACATATTTATATCACCAATGATCAAAACACAACATGTGATGTACTGACACAACTCTAGATAAATTTAATAAAAATTTGTGAAAATATAACCACAAAAACATTCACAATCTTTTAGTTTTTGTCATTATTGGTTTGTTTGATCTTGATCACACCCTAAAGAGTGAATGTGTGTGTGCAATTTTGATTGATCTTGTAATATCTTCATATGTTTATTGTGTTATGTGTGTAGCATTATACATGTTAGGGTTATTTTTATTCAATAGATAATGTGAATGGAACTTTCATGTGTTTTGAAAGCAATGATTGCTTAATGTGAGTGATAAGTGTTTCTTTAAAAATTTACAAAAAGTAATATGAGGATTCAATGGTTATGTTAGGTTAAATCATGTTAAATTACATGTTGAATGTTGTTTAACTATGTTCATGGAAAGTTTTTTAAATGATTTTAGGGAAAAAAATTTAAAATATAAATTCTTTTGCATTTGTTGCTGGAGATCTTGAAAAATATAATGTTGTTCATATGAAAATTAAGCTTTAGCATGATCATATGAAGTGATGAGGAAAATTGTCAAAATGGCGATGATTTATCAAATAAAAGTGAAGATTCATTATTATTTATTTTGTTAATTAAATTATATGGAACCAAAATTGTCATACACATTAATCATTTTTGGACATATTTGTTTCATCTTTGGTTCATATGGCACTTAATATGACCCAATATTGGCACCTTAAATGTGGTGGGCACAAAAAGCCATTTTTGCACCACCCAACAACAATTGAATATCGTGTGTGTGTGTGTGTGTGTGTGTGAGAGGCCATTGTAAGAGTCCTTTCCTACTTGGTAATGAGATGAATCATTTACAAAGTCTTGTAATCAACATCTATTGCTACTTCAATCACACCATCCCAACAATTGAAATTATTAAAGTGCAAAAGGGGACGAACCTTTCACTAACTTGAGTTGGTGTACTACTTCCATCATTTCTTCATGTGGGTAAATGATTCAAGTTTTCACAAAATTAGTCAATGATAAATCCAATAATATTATTATTGGATTTGTTATTTTCAAGTTCAAGTTGTAGAACAATGTTGAGCTTTCATTGTTAATGTTTCATTTCTCCAGAAAGAAAATAAGCTTGAAAGATGAACCATAACATTGAGTTATTGTGGCCTTCAAGTTGAGTAGCATTGAACTCTTGTTGCTAATGTTAGATGCCTTTAAAAAGAAAACTAACCAAAGAAGATGAACCACAATATTGAACTCTTGCCATTAATGTTCCATGTATTTGAGAAGAAAATCAAATAGGAATTAAATGAGTCACAATGTTGAACCCACAACATTAGTAAGGATATGTCTTTAAAAACAAAATCCGCATGAATATGAACCAACCTAGAGCTTAGATTAAACAAGTGGATGTTTTTTAGAGCAATTCCATGTGGTTGGTTATTTGTGCCAAACTCCAAACAACAATATTTACTAAAAGCATAACAAGTGGATTTGCACATGTGATGTGCAATGGTTGGATAAAGGCCAACTATTGGACCCACTTCTACATTTTTGTCATATCCACTATTGGATTGTAATGAGATTTTGCACATATGTAACTTGAAAAGGTTTTCAAATATAAATATTGATCTTGAAAGGGCACATTTGAAATTTTAAGGTTAAAGTTCTTTGTTCATTATAAAGATTAATAATATCTTCAAGTCTAAATCTTGTACATCTTGTAACATTAATCTATTGTAGTTTGGAAGATTTAAATTTGAGTGATCCATCTAATTTTTGTTGTTTAAATCTTAAACCTCAATTGAAATGCAAACACTCGTGAAAAATAAAACTTCGTGTGACAAAATTTAATGTTTACCTAATTCCCATTTGACATAAAATTGTTTCTTTTATTTATTAATGTGTTTTTTTCAACATTTGTTTAATGGAAAAATCAACAATTAAACTTTGAAGAAAATTGAGTGTGTGGTTTTTGTTGGAATCCTATATATAATTACAAACATGGTGTGTGTGTATGTGTATCTGTCTGTCCGTCTTTTACTTTTCTTTTACTTATTTCTTTTTCTCTGACGTCATTTCGCTTTCATTAC
>Ga0209208_10010588_pt1 | contig 11954 bp, 11 predicted proteins | sample S1TSphfallax_3_FD_187694 | JGI IMG/M metagenome (GOLD analysis project Ga0209208, IMG submission 187694) | Host-associated microbial communities from peat moss isolated from Minnesota, USA - S1T2_Fd - Sphagnum fallax MG (SPAdes) (version 2) | ecosystem: Host-associated > Plants > Peat moss >...
AGACCTGTAAGAAAGTGTTCACTGCTGTTCCAGAATTAATTCTTTGCAATATGGAATCAGAAGAACTTATGCACAAGCCTAATTCATACACTGCAAAGCCTGCTGCATGGCTATACAAAGCTGAGACAGTTGAGCAAGTCACAATATCCTTAAATCTCAAACACCTTCACCACCAGACCTATTTCAGATGTGCTCCTTGAGAGCTAGGGAACTGGCCATTGCAAGTTCACATGAGAAATGTGAAACAAGGCCCTGTTCTTCCCTACAACCAGTGAACGCACTTGGCGTACAGAGACACCTTTTGTTCTAACAATGGGAAGTTATGGAAAATAGTTTGGTAATATAACCTAAAAACAAAAAAATATGCACATAAATAAAAACCTCTTTACCTCAATGCTAAGATACAATAGCTTAATGTATTTAAATAAATAATATCAAAAAAAATTTATTATAGTGAATTATTTCAATTGATAATGTATTGTGTTAATTAGGAATGAAACATGATAATTACATAATGATTTTATAATGACATAATTTTAAATAAGGTGAAATTATTAAGGTGCGATGAACTTGTTTCATTTTTAAAGTCCCATAATGATTTAGTTACTAAATTGTTCCCTATGCATCACAATTGAAATTTAAAATTAAAAAAATCAACATGAAACTTAAAAATTTATACTAATGCAAGTTTGATAAAATTTTAATAACTAAGTTTTTGATACCCTATGTGATATTTTCTTAAAAACTCAAATAACCCAACCCAATTAGATATTTTAAAAACTAAGAACAAGTCAAATTGTTTAACCATTTTTGAGATGGTATTAAATATATTGTAGAGGTTTGTTTCCTATTTCAAAATTCAATCTTGGACCACATACCAAGGTTGGTATGTTCAAATCGTTAGCAAACCTACATCATTATTTACCATACACACAAGACTTGTATTAAAATATTGATGTGTTCGCAAGTATATGCACATGTATCCTTGTTGTAATAGATTTCATAAAATTATTGTATGAGTGGATCTTCAAACATGGGCAAATCCATGGTAAAGTAAGCCAATCACAATCCTTTTTCATCAAATAAACATAGATCTTGGATTTTTGAAGTTTTTTTTTGCAAGCCCCATAATACAAAACTCCTTGACTTAAGCACATAGATTGTCATAATTTCTATTATATTTTATTATTCTCATTATTTATTTGGGTTTCACTTTGCTTCACATTACTAGGCATATTCACAATTAGGGTACCCAAAGGACAATCTAATGAAAAAAGGACTACAAAGGACTATTTTGGATTTTTATTACATTTACTATTTCATGATTATAATGGATTGGTATACGATTATAACTAGAATGATGCCATGCTAATCTAATAAGAAATCCAAAAATAAATTGGATATAATATTGATGTCTTTTTTAGTCTTTTTAAACAATTTGAATCCTTGTCTTAATTGTAAATTTCATCTTAAAGGAATTAAAAGGAATGTATTAAACAATGCAATTGACTTCAATTTTCTGTCATGGATAAGTATTGCATACATCTATGTTTGACAATGTTCATATAATGTATTTCATTAAACAATGTAGGAGGTAAGAATTTTGAAGGTTACAAAATCCATTTTGAAAAGGCTACAAGTAAAATGATTCTTTTTTTTTCCATTTGGTTGATTTTTTCTATTCATTAGGCTTAAAATTTGTGGCCCCAAGTGCTAGAAAAATGTGCAAGAAATTTTCATGCAAGGAAACATGTTAAGTTGTATATAAAAACTTATGTATTCATTTTCTGCATTTCTGGTATTCTAACAAAATATTTATGCATAACTACATACACATGTGAAAAACCAACATCACCATGAAAATGATCACAACTTGAATTATCTGATATCTTTCACTTAAATTTGTTCCATTTAGATTTTGTATTTGGAAGATAACAAAAACAAAGTCCTTGAGTCCTATGGCAAAAAAATGGTACCTTGATTGTGAATATGCCCTATTTGTAACAATGATTAAATTATTTTTTGTGGACATAATAATTTTGTTACAATCAATTTTGTCTTTCCAAAAGATAAAAATTTGTAAATTTCACTATATGTCATTTTGTTCCATTAATATTTTTAAGATTCTTGATTTGATAAGAAAAATGCCAATGAAAATTCAATTCATTACATAAATTTAGAAAAAATACAAATAAACCAACAAAGAAACATTGAAAGGGTGTAAGAAAAACAATAAAATACAAATAGATAAATACATTAAAATAGTGCAAGATGTACAACAAGAAATAATTATGAATTGAAATTTAATCTATGATGAATAATAATATGGAATGACTTTGGAATTGTTGCAATGATGATCACCAAAATACCCATCCTACATAAACCAGTTTCAATGAAACATCGTCACTGGAATTCAATTTATCATAAGTTTATTATGTTGGTTGATGTTTTTTTTTCCAAATCAAACAATTCAAATCATGTGTTAATCATTTTTGGATCATGATAATGTCCCTCAAAAATAACTTTTTCATATGGCAAGTCTAAAGTAATTAGAATTTACTTTCCTATATGTATGCAAAATGTAAATTTGTGTAATATAATGTGGAAAACATGCCTTAAACAATTATTATTGGCATCAAATCCTTGGATTTCATAAAATAATTTTTATGAATGTGGAAAGGTTTATTTTGTGCAATCATGACATGTGATAGGTTTTTAGAAAATAAATGGAAGTAGATTTTTAAAAAGTTGTTATAACATTTTAAATTATTAAAAACTTTTCCATATCACATTTGATACATTCATGTGTATTTCCAAAGGTAAATTTCACAATAATATTATTGCATTTACATTGGGTTTGAACTTAAAGTAAAAGAATTAACAAATATTTTCCCCCCATGACCTTTTATCATTTTTAAAAAAAAAAGTGTAGTGGTTTCATGGTATTATTTTAATTCATATAAATTTAAAGATCTTTTGTAAAATAGTTCATTAAAACTTTGAGTTATTTTTCAAATTAAGCTTGGCCTTCATAATTATGTTAATTAATTGAAATATATATTTTATTTTCATTCAAAAAATACAAAAGTGTTCTCCTATAAAGTCTATATCATTTTCAATAGCTTAATAATTCCATTTATATTTTGATAATTTTATTTGTAATCAAGCATTTTGGACATTAAAATGTTAAACTATGGACATTAAATCCATTATTCTTAATGCAATAATACAAGGATAGTGAATATAAAATCCATTACCATAAACCTAACTCCTCATTATTGTTACCCCAAACCTATTTATATATAAATAAGAGACCAAAAGGAATCACAATAGAGTGCAAAAAACAAAAAAATGCATACCAGCAATTAAAAGAAATTCATACTATGCTTGCATTAAAAATAGATACAAACAACAAACAAAATAACACATGTTTTATTAATACAAAGGCAAAAAAACACAAAAACCAACATTCGTCTAAATCCTTGTCATTGTTGAACTTTATGCATGTTTGCAAAAACCCTCCACTATCTTTTACCCATCCACATCCAAATAGTTTGGCAAACAACCTTCATAATCTTAAAAGATGAATTAGAAAATGAGGAATCGTTAAATTATGGTGCTATCAACCTTTAAAGAGCAAACCATCATACCTCATGTTGAAAACTTGTTGCAAACTTGTTTACTCATGACCTTTCCTTCTTCCTTTGCATCTTAAACCCAATCTATCACATCTTGTAACTTTTAGGCACATGCATTGTGTTGAGCCCTTGTCATGGGCTACCTTATTAACACATGCTACTAACATTGTCCACACACCACATAAAATAACATAAAAACACCCTAACTAGTGCATCATGTTTAAAACATGACTCACATGCAACAAGTAAAAATCCAAGCCCAAAATACAAAATAAAACTCACAACACACAAAACCATGGGCAAAAGAAAACTTTTATAACACATAAAAATTACAAAGTAAAAAACCACAATGTGTTTTCAAATCTCAAATCACTAAAATTATTTATTTGCTACAACTTGGAATTATATCCCAAACATTAAATAACTTGAACCTCATTCACACATGAACCACTCCTAAGCTTAAACATAATTGATTACATTAACCTACCTTATTAGTAAATTAACTATGACTTAAATATGCAACTAAACTAACATTCTTTACACCTTGGGTCTAATGCACTTCCATGTTGTAAGAGCTTCCAAATTAGCACCACCTATTGTTTGGAATGAAGTTCTTTAAACACCTCCATCATCTCTTCATTGCTTGGGCATTGAATTTGTTTTCTCAATGTCCCCCAACATCCCCAATATTGTTTAATGTCTTATCATGCCCGTATGCATGGCCTCATACATGATAGTCAATTACGGGCATACCAATCATGCTTTAGGTTAATGTAAGTTCTTAGGGTTAATTTACGTTTTTAGGTTACTATACGCTATTAAGTGTTTTAGGGTTATGGCTTGTTTAGGGTTTTAGCTTTGTTGATGGCTGTATAAAAGGCCAAGCTTTTCTTTTCTCTTGTCAATTTTTCTAAAATTCTTTTGTCATGGAGAGTTTCCTCCATAGTCAAACTAGATTTTTAGATGCTCACGGGGGCTATTACACGCCCACCGTTTACATACACTACCATTTCTTTCCTTCTTTCCGATTCAATTTAATTCTAGAAAAATTACTCTTTGTCATTTAATGTTGAAAGCGACAGATTTTTTTCGATCTCTTTCCTTCTTGGCTTTGAGCTTCTTGGGTTTCTTTTGTGTGTTAATTTCTTGTGTTCTTGAGTTGTTGTTAGTTCCTTTTTTTTTTTCTACTTTTGTACTACAACTACAACAAAAACAACAATAACCATAACTAACAGCAACATAAGCGAAGGAAAAGGGAAATCAAAAGCAAACTACAAGCTGTGAAGTTCTAAATTCCGAAGCCTTGGAAGGAGGAAGGAACGAGCTACTCCAAAGCTTCTTTTACTGCCAGCTTTAAGTCTTGGGAGCACGTACACACACACACACACACACACACACAAGGTTTGATTACAATACAAGATTTGCACCAAGTGATGCAACCCCACATACATTTGTTTTCTTTGTACATGGGTTTTGACGTTACCATCTGGGCTATGGACTCTTGTGTGTTTTTGAGCTTGCAATCATGTAGTGAATTTCCCTTTTAACAGCTGTGGAAGAAAAAGAATAAAAGAATAATATAAAAAAAACATGAAGTAGAAAAAAAAATTCTTTTCTGTTCAACACGCCATCGCTACAGAACTCACGAATGTAAACCACTTTGCAGCATCTTTGCCATTTGTTGCCATCACAATTGCCATCGTAATCGTCATTCGTTGCAGTTCGTCGCCATCATAATCGTTGTATGTCACCATCATAGTCATCATCTGTCACCATCATAGTTGTTGTCCATCACCATCCATCACCACCACCATACGTCGCCCTCCATCGTAGTCACCATCACTATCCATCGCAGTCGTAGTCGCCATCCATTGTTGTCGCCATCCGTTGCAGTCGCCATCACTGTCCATCACAGTTGCAGTCACCATCATTGTCCATTGCAGTCGCAGTCGTCGTCTATTATACTTGTTGTTCGTCGCAGGCACCGTCATCATCCGTCGTAGGCGCAATCATTGTCCATCATATGCACCATCATCATCTGTCGCAGTTCTCGTTGTCATTCGTCGCAATTGTCGTCCTCATCCATCGCAATCACCGTTGTCATCCATCATAGTCATCATCGTCGTCCATCGCAATTGCGATCACCGTCCGTCGTAATCACCATCACCATTCGTCGTAATCACCATCACCGTCCATTATAGTTGTCATTGTCATCCATGTAGTCACCATCGTCGTCTTTCATAGTCGACGTCCATCGTAGTCGCCATCGCCATTGTTGTGCATTATAGTTGTCATCGTCGTCCATTGTAATTTTGTCAACATCACCATTCATCACCGTTCGTCATAGTTCTGTCCGACGTCTGTCAGCTTTCGTCCAACATTTAATTCCATCCATCCAACCCCTTCCGTCCACCAACATCCATCCGTGACCATTGATCCTTGTCCTCCCCCTCGGTCAGAACCACACGTGCAAGTTTCCCTGCATGTGGCTCGGACACACCATATTTTTCAAATTATATGTACGCATTCTCCAAGATTGCATATAGGTGTTTTTTAATTAATATGTACATCTACATACTCTTATATTAATACATACATCTATGTATTTTTTTGTATTAATACGTATATCTACATTATTTTTGAATTAATGTATACACTTATGTAATCTTATTAATACATAAAGATACAATTATTTCTTTCTCTACTTCGTCATTTACCACTAGTGGTTACAAAAACTAAAAGCTGCTTAAGGTACGTTTTCTTAAGCACTTCACATTTCAGTTTCCATTATGATTACATTTAATTGCATAGGTTCTGTTAGAACTTTGTAGCTAGTGCTCTGTATTGTTACAAAATTTTGGGGCATGGGATAACACCTTGTCCTCGGATGATGAAAGCACTATCGCTCAACTAGAACCAAGGCATCAGCTATAGAGTAACACACAATCATTTGAGCCAATTCCTTTGAGCTCACGATCTTCACGATGGTACCATCAAACATTTACAACGCCATCATCATTTAGTACAACTCCTAGCAGGAATTAAGGTTTAAGTTACACTACATCAACAGTGTATCAACGTCCATTTAGAGGGATTAATGAGTGGGTTATGCTTGTTGCCCCACCAACTTTCCCACCATCACTATATACTCCATTACAAGCCATTACTTGTACACCCATATACACCATGGAGGTCAATAGTTCCTCTTGGAGAATTGAAAAATTCAAGGAAAGGCCAAGTACCATTTCTTTGAGGGAGTTCAAGGTAAATTTTTCAACTATGGTTTGTGAATTCGAATTCAAGTACGACATTAATTACACTGAGGTGTTCGCATTCTAACAATTGGCTTATTATGTGCATTATGAAGCATTAGATGTCTATGAACAACATTCTCCAAGGATTTTGGGCATCACCCTGATCCCTAATCTAGCTTATGCCACAGCCATCGCCACCACCTCTCAAGCTACATTATAAGCTTCCATATTGCACATCATGGGACTATGCCCAATAATCCAGATGTGGTACCTACTTTAGTAAACCTTTATCCTCAACAACTCATTACTCCTACCACAAACAATCCTCCCACCATCGATGCACCCACTTTTGTTGATCCAGTGGGGGAATTTTTTCAAGTTCTTGAGTTAGAATTTTCAGTTAAGAGTTCTAAAAAAATTTTGCAACTCGTCACCTTTTCTCGATAGAAGGATGAAACCCTCAAGATGCTTTACATGAGGTTTCTCAAGCTCAAAGAGGATATTTAGAGCATCATAGACCTGAAAACTACCTATTGGTATCTTCGTTCATTAAAAGGTACTTCGACACTCCATGCACAAGTTTTGCAATGGGTTTTTACAAAATTTGGAGATTCGTACACTTTATTAAATGTGTACAACATTTCTAAAAAGCTTGAATTGGTTCATGCACATTATGAGGTGAGTTCTATGAGGCCTCCATCATGTTCAAGGCTTTAGCCTCCACCAGCTGCACCAACCAGATCATCACATTCTTCTTCAAAGGCTAAAGCGGTGCATTCAGCTGCACCCATCGTACCTTCTTGTAATTACAGTGGCAATCTTGTTTAGAAAGCTAATGAGTGCAACATTCCTTCCGAGGATCTCTTTTGTGATTATTGTGAGAAAGAGGGACATTATGAAGCTGTTTATTTTGCCAAGTTCCTGGAACGAAAGCAACTCCACTTCCCACGGCAAAATCTACTAACATCTTCTATTGCCTTTCACCCAAAAGCTAAGGCACCTCAACCTTCCACCCAAGCTTCCCCCACTAAGGGTAATTCCAATAAGAATGCTAAGAAGAAGGAGCACAATGCTGACAAGAGGGAGGTGCTTCAAACCCATGTCGCTCAAGTTCAAAATTTGCAAAATGGACTTGAATCATTGAGGGCCCAACTTGCTAATCTAAAAGGTAGGTCTTCCCAACCAGCTAGTCATGCCCAACCTATACAAGGTTCAAGATCATGGGAAGGACCTCTTAGGTCATTCTATGGCCTCTCACACAATGCCATGGTTGGGGAGTATGTTTTTTTTAATGCACACAATTTTAGTCTCACAATAGAATTTACCACTTCTTTTTGCCCTTCCTACTTCGCGGCACAAAAGGCTAGTGTGGCAAGTAATTCAAATTGATGGAGTTGCATCTAGTTTAAGTCCTATTACCAGGGCTAAAGGAGCTCGAATAGTCATGCCATAGTCTTTTCGTCCTTTCAACATGGAAGAAGAACACACCTTGTTAGCAAGGGGGGAGGAGACTACTACACCACAAGCTACTAGGGCATCAAATTCTCATGTCCCAAGAGTACATGTACATCAAGAAAACACACAATTTCTCCATTTATCAGCTTATGGAGTGCCAATTTCAAATGCATGAAATGGTGCAAAAGTTTGTGAGTACACCATTGTTTTGTTTTCAAGATTTGAAGCTAAGCACCGAGGACATAATTGCAATACTAAAGGATACCCTAAACATTACATCAAGTCCTCTACCAATCCCTGATCCACATGCTAGAAGGGTCCCATCCAACACCTTGGAGACACTAGATTGGCTCACATGTAACAAATGGCGTTCATAATCTGGTCACTAGTTTTAGCATGGCTAAATTAATGGGCTCTCCTACCTCTGATTCTACATTCATATATTAGAAGGGAGCTAAAAAACCTCACTTGTGGATTTGTTACTCAGCAAAGACGTTGTGGATAGCCATTCTCTCCACAAAGTCTTTCACTCATTTTCGAAGGTGGTGCCTATTGAAAGAACTTCCATCGCCATTGGAGTTGCCATTGTCAACAATAGTAAGTTAGTAATCCAGGTGGAAGGACATACACCCAGAGTGGTATTTCTTGATATAGGTGCCCAACTAATGATTCTTGGAGTTCAATTCAGTAAGAAGATGGGCATGTTCGACTCCAAATCACAAAAATCTATGCGACAAATTCCCATTGTTATTAAGAACATAGAAGAGGTACTTGGGGAGAGCTCGGATTTTATTGCATTTGATTTAAATGAAAGTACATATCAAGAGCTTTGCTTACAGGTCAAATGTTTAGTCACCAATGCCACCAATTACAATGTGTTCATTGGACAAGAGGCCTTGTTTCCACCAAGTTTCACAATTGACAACTAGTTTGAGCATGTGTACTACCAAGTGGATTGGGAGACTAATGGCCACCACCTGGAATACATACCCCTTGATTTACATGGGAACCATAGTCCTATGGCTCACCATTATATGATCAAGGAAGCACACACCATTTCCTACATCCAATAAGCTAGCCACGAGTGGATAGAGGAAGATAAAAAGGAAACAACTTATTCCCAAGCTACTACAAGCTCGAGGGTGGTTCCTACTAACATTCAATAAGGACTAGAGGTTCAAAGCAACCCATGAGCCCTTAGTCAATGCTCTGTCTAATTCTAAAACATGGAGAGCCATGGTGAACCGATTAAACCAATACTTCATCAACTAATCACTTGAACATCGCCTAAGTAGGGGATTACATTATTAGAGTTCTTTAGTGGTATTGGTACAGGTTTCGAAGCCCTACTACAATCAGGGATGGTGGTTTGGAAGTATTTTTACGTAGATATTAATCCTATTACAAGGCAAGTGCCAGCATCGAGAATGATGGAGCTCATAGCCAGATTTCCACAATAGTTTGCAACCACCGCACGGAAGGTCAATTTCACTTTCTTGCCTTCTAACATACAACTAATTTTTTTAAAATATATGGAATTACTTAGCCCCATGGATTTGATCATTTTAGGTTGGGAGTGTCAAAGATTTTCAACGACTGGATTTGGAGAAGGTTTGAGTGATACAAAATCTACTCTATTCACGGACATGGTACGATTGATCACCTGGGTTCAATCCATTTCTCCTACACTTGGTTATGTAATTGAGAACACCCCTTTTTAGCTTGACCAGAGGGAGAAAGTCCATGAACATTACATGATGGTCATGCATTACCTTGGAAAGCCGCTTTTACTTGATGCGGCACAATGCGGTTCCTATGTGCATTAGTTGCGCAATTAATGGACCAACCTTACACCACTCTCAATTCTATAGTTGGCTCTGAAATACACCATCAAAAACCCCAACCTATAGGTTTTTCACATATTGGATGATCAAAGTTCCTGCCAACCAATTACAAGGCAAGAAAAACCTCCTTGGTTTCTTACGAAAACAATAGGAAAACCAAAAGGTGTTTGGCCCACCTTTGTTTCCTTCCCATGAACACACGCATTTCAAGGAGATGGACCAAGCTTGGTGTATCGTCATGCTTCAGCCATTTGGGACGAACCAGCCTAGAAGAAAAAGAAAGGGCTCCGGGGTTCCAAACTAACACTACTAGTCACACCAAGGTGACTAGATTACAACATAACGTTCTACTAGGGAGAGGCATGGACCTGAACTCCCTTACATAGTTATTCGTAACCTGTGTATTCTTTCAAATGTACATAACACCAACATTGATTCAATCAACTTACAGTTTTGGCAATGCAACTACATGGCACCTCGACCAAATACATTTGCTTATCTTCAACATTCTACACTTCACTCTTAATGTTGGGGGGGAAGAGGTACCATGTAATTTGACTCAAATTATTTATGATACACCTAGAAGTACATCAGTTTCTAGAGAAATAATTACAACCTTCTACGAATTAGCGCAGTTGGATAGTGGAGAACCCAATACACCAGGCTTTTTAAACACACTTTCCAACTCCATTCCATGTGTTTCCAACTACACTATTGAAGGAGGCATAGGTTGAGCAAGCATGAGTGGAAATTAATAGATGAAAGATGCAAAAAGCTCCATGAGGTTGGTCTCATTCAATCGTCAAGTTTTGATTTCACAACCGCTATAATAATGTTAGCAAAGAAGGATTTAGCTGGATTATGGACTGAAAAAAGGATGGGCGAGGATTATAAACCTTTGAACCTAGTTGCATTTCAGGACAAGTACCCCATGCCCATCCTTGAAGAATTGTTTGATAGCATTGGAAACTCAAATATCTTCACAATTGTGGATATGAAGCAAGGTTTCAACCAGATTATGCTCGTTGTGAAAAATCACAAGAAAACGACATTCCATGGAAGCAACAAGTTGTGGGAATGGCTTGTGATGCCTTTTGGATTGAAGAATGCACCTATCTTCTTTCAACGAGTCATGGACCAGGTTCTTGAAGGGGCAAATTTCCTAAAGTGCTATATAGATGACGTCTTAATGTATAGCCAGGGACTCATGCAGCACTTGGCTCATCTTGAAGAGTTATTCAAAATGCTCTACGAAGTCAATATGAATATCCATCCTAGAAAATGTGAGTATGTTGTCACCTTAGTATAACTTTGGACACAAAATTTTGCTAAATGGTATTATGGTTCATTGGGCCAAAGTATTAGCCATTTTGGAAATGCCCAATCCTATTGATGTTCACACTTTGAGGAGCTTCATCGGACTATGTAATTACAAAAGTGACGCACTCCCAAGTCCCGGGGTGAACCCACTTGAGGGTTCACCAAAAAGGTAGTTGCGGAAAGTAGGGACTCGGAAGGCGCTCCCGGCTTCCAACTCTAGAAAGGGGTAGAGGGTCGAGTTGGGAGCCCAGGGATTAGACTAGGAAGAGGACTTAGTAGATCAAGCACGAATCTGCATCAAAACAAACCACCCACGTGGTTAGTTCACATTCCGGGACACCCTTTGGTGTTGGGACAAGCCACGGGCACTTCGGACCACAAGACTCACCACGGCCCGGACTCGGGAGTATGCCACCACCATACTCCCTATAGTATACTCTGCG
>Ga0209208_10010590_pt1 | contig 11953 bp, 9 predicted proteins | sample S1TSphfallax_3_FD_187694 | JGI IMG/M metagenome (GOLD analysis project Ga0209208, IMG submission 187694) | Host-associated microbial communities from peat moss isolated from Minnesota, USA - S1T2_Fd - Sphagnum fallax MG (SPAdes) (version 2) | ecosystem: Host-associated > Plants > Peat moss >...
AGGGCGAACAGTGTTTGTGGTGGGCGAATACAGCACAGAATGTGCGTAACAATCGTCCTTGAGTACCAGGTCGTACGTTGTGTTCCGACACTTGCCACCTATAGCATGGGCACGTAGTACGTACCACGCAATATGCAAGCACCGGCCAGAAATTAGCACCTCTCGTGAGTTGATTGTGCAGAAAGGATCATCATATAAATACTGTTCGCTAGAGTTTCGTACAAAAATTATGTCGTAACATTCCAATTCCTCGGTGCTAAATCAGCTGCCACCATTGTCCTGCAGAAACTTCAGTGAAGAATAGAAGAGTGACTAGTTTTGCCATCTACACAGGCACATGATCTCATCTAAGGACATCTTTCCATTAGGCTGAGCCTCTGATCACAATCTTGCTTTCCATTACGTTTTTCCAACTTGCTGTGAGTCATTTCACGGCTCTACCGGTCAAGATTGATCAATTGCAGGAGCTGTGAGAACTGTAACCCGAACTGTGACTCATCATAAATTGACATATGTCTTCTTTTCATGAACATAGGTGTTCCCAGTGTTCCTAACGTGGATGTCTACATATTTTCAACGCACTTGCAGCTCTCCCAATGGAAAGGGACTGCCTTGCAGCAAGATAGAAGGCTCTTTGTCAGTGGCTTCCATTAGGCTGCTTGATCGCAGCACAATGTGTGTAACCGTGATCACAGCAGCCTAGTGAAAAGGGACTCTAAGAATTAGTGCTCTAATTGTTTCTCAACAACTCTGACTGAGTGTGATCATAGATCTTCAGTACTCATGGGACTTGCAGCTAGGACGCAATAGCTGCTTCCCTTTGTCCAGATGCACGGCTGACACCTACTGGCAAGCACTAGAACTTTGAAACCGATTCAAAAAAGGGAAGGAGGAAAAAATAAGAAGTGTTTGCAGGTGAGGACTCATAGACGTTGCTGGTTATATGCAGCAGTACCTGGAAGGGTGATGTTCTCGGCGCCAACATTAGTGTGGTCGAGGAGAACCACAGAGCCATAGCGAGTGACGGCGGAATGCATGGATGGTATACCCGCGTTCGTCAATAACAGCTCCCAGATCCCTCCTCCGGTAGTAATATTGGACACATTTTGTCCTTCCGCTTGCTTGAGCAATATTGATGTCTGCACTAGTACTAAAATTATTACTGTAAGCGCCAATTTTGATCCAACGAAGAACTTGCTTACTGTAGCCGGCCTTCGACGCCTCATCCTTGACGTTGAGTCGATGAGTCCTTGGAGACATCTGATATCGCTACATATTGAATTCATATTACTGATCTAGATATATAACTATATTATATATAATATGATGACAAGAAATGCGGCTTGGAAACAACTAGCTGGTGCCTGGTTTTGATGCAGAGCAAAAGAGAAGCTGTCACTACTCTGCAAATAAATCAGACATTGATGAGAGCTTCAAATTCTAGCTCAGGGAGATCAACTGCAGGAAAACAAAATTGGCAGTACACAATGTAGGATGCGAGTATACTAGAACCGTAGTAAGACATTGTTCCGGTTTGAGAGATCACGGCAATGTCTAGTACTGGCACTCGAGGGAGCTCTAGAAGAGAAGAGACTAAAGTACCCCCTGGAAGAATCAGAGCTCCTGAGAGGGCTACAAATCACGACACAAATGCAGTGAGAGAGAACTGAAGAGCTGATCACGGAAATGCATCCACTAGTTAGTTACAGAAGCAGCTGCAGCTGCCTGCAACAATGCAACAATTCTGCTGCTCCAGAGATCATGAGCTTGGAAGAAGAAAACCAAGGAATTGGGTCGTCTTTCGACATCAAGCCAGTTGAAACCCTTATAGTGGAAGGAGAGCTCAAAGCCTGGATATGATCAAACCAGTTGGAAGCTCAAGCAGGGAGAAAACCAACCCTGTGACTACACTAGTCTACTCACCCTGGGCGCCTGGACTGTAGCTGCTTCCCATTTATAGACCTCTAGTACCAGAAGTGGAAGTGCCAATTTTACAAGCTCCAAGTTGCAAAAAAATTGCAACCAATGTCTCTTCTGGAGCATATTTTGTTGGCTGGAACAGCCTGGACAGAAAACCTCAGGAAGATCCGGGGGATGCCTGCTTTGCGTGGGACTGAAAGGTTTCAATGTTACAAATCTCTCATAAAAACAAATCAAAAATGGTATATGATCAGATCAGGGTTTTTTTCAATTTTCGAGAAAAAAAAAGTAGCAAAATGAGTCGAATTTACATTGAAAAACCAAAAAAAATCCCAATTCTTTTGCTCCTAGAATGACAAAATTTGTCAGAAAAATATAAACTGGACAATCAGTATGCCCAGGCTGATAATATTTAGCATCCGTGAAAATCCTTCATATTTAGTTAGTAACCAGCAACTCTTGATCCAGTTACGTACTTGTCCCAATTTGCTCAAACTCTAATTTTGCAGTCATCATGTGACTGTGTAGAATCTGTAAATGTTCTTGCAGTATTGATCACGACGCTGTTTAGTGCTGCTACAAACTGTGTGATCCACAAGAGTATTCAGCCAAATTTGGTGATATTCAAAATATGAAAGTAGAAAAATCTTAAGCACCCTCCCATGCAGTGTTTTTTTTTTCCCAATTTTTTGATGTTGTCACATTGGCAATCATCCACAAGGAGATTTAGTTACATTTGACTATAGACCAGTTATGAAAGTAGAAATTTATTAAAATCCTTTTATATCATCCTGGCTGCCTTGCTTGAACAATGTCTAGAAACATGGTGATTTTTTACAATCTCTTTTCTGGGAGAATTCGCCAAATGACGAAATTTCCTTTTTAAGAAGAACTCTGCTCTCATGTTGTAGGTAATTGTGGTGCATTTTGGTCATTCTTTAATTCCTTTTTTGGCGATTTTTTTCAAAAACTAAGGAAATCGTGACCGAAGCTTCTTTTTCTCAAATTTTTTTTGGCACAATGGAGAAAATTCGCCACCAAAAAACCAGCTGATTCTGTCCCATTCATAATTAAGTAGCAAGATAATACCCAGTTGATACTTAGTTGGCCTTTCGGCTAAGAAATATTGTGTGCTACAGTTTATTTTGAATTGATTACACTTGGTAGCATTAGAGCAAGCAGAATGCTAGAAAAGCATCTGGGGTGGTGGCAGCTGCACAAACTTGGTCTGCTTTGCTCTGTTGGCTGCAGGCATGCTACATCCTCGTGTTCGACAATAAAAAGCGGTTGCTGTCATGTTAATATCATCTTCATTCCAAAAACTCACAAGCTAGCTGCGAGCACACCACATTCTTAGCAGCAGCGCGCTCACGTCGCGCCGCTGATCTAGAAAGCCGGCCTGCGTCGCCAAGCCCAGCGTTTTGGCCCTCTCTCCCTCATACACATGCCCAACAACAACGAAGAAAAACCATACCTAGTTTAACTTATGTAGCTACTACTACTTCTGTACATTATTATTAATAGAGACCCACCCTCTTCGGAAGGCGTATTAGCCTACTCCAAAAATGGTGATGAACAGTTTTAAGAAAAGAAATTTCAGGCAGCCAATGAGATATGCTTCAACATGCACCCAGGAAGTCCCTGTTCTTCTCTTTTGGGGTTGAAGGGAGGGGGGAAGGGAACGTTTGAGATCTTTTTGGAATTCAGATGTTTCCACCATGTTCCAATCAGATTCCCAGTGAGGCTCTTGATTTGTTCCTCAAGTTCCCTTGTGTCCTCCCAAGCAGAGGTCCTACTAATAGCTCTCTCTAATAGCTCCTTCAGCCTACAACCTCATAATTAAGCTCTTGCCATTTCCATTCCCAACCTCCTAGAATTTTAGGGTTTCTATTATATCATTTACAGAGGGTATAGTTTACTACAACCTCGTAATTAAGCTCTTGCCATTTCCATTCCCCAGCTCATAGAATTCTCGTCTCTAGTACCAGTTTAAAGATATAATAAATGTGTGATTGAAGTTTAAATACGTGTGGTTATGATAATTGAGAACTTGCTGAGAACATGATTAAAACCATATGAACACATTGAGAACACCAAATTTTTTAAAAATCTCATTCCCCCCTCCCCTAAAAGGAAAAAACCTTTTATTGTCATAGGTTCATGGTTATGGGTGGGGTTTGAAATCAATAAACAAGTAATCTTGAATGAGAAAAATATTATTGCAAAGGCCACATGCTAATTATGGGTGGAGTTGCTCTTTTTTTCTAATCACACTTGGTGTTATCACTAAGCATCATGTTAACACTACTAACATTAGGGTTAAAGACTAACTTACCTACATGTGGGGCAAAAATAAGATATGATGGCTTGCTTTTGAACTCATGATATTAATTTATGCAAGGTACTCTTTTCTTGGAGATCTATAATGAATAATATGATTATCAAATTGTTAATTGACAGGTGGTTATAGAATAATAATTTGATTATGAAGATAGGTATGTAATTATTTTTAAATAAAATTACACCAATTTTTAATTGTGGATTTTTGAAGTAAAAAAAGTTAACTTGTCAATTAATTAAAATGGAAAAAAATTGAATGGCTCATATTGAATTTCATTTCAAATTATATGTAAGGACTCAATATGTGGTGATTGTGGACTTTATGCCCCTTTGTTGATTGGATTTTTTATGTCATGGTTTTTGTAACTATTTCATTTATGACTTGACTTATGTGGAACTAAACAATAGTTGTATTCAATGTAATTGTTGAATTATATTGTCTCCTAGTGAAACAAAACCCTAAAACCTACCCTACTATATTAAGTGGACCTTCTCAAGGTAAGTATTTGAAAACCAACCCTTATGCATAGTATGTGGTTATTTTCACCATAAAATTAACCAACTAAATTACTAACTATGGGTTTTACTTTCATAGAAAAATTGATAAGAACAAAAAAAAAGAAATTCAAATTTTTTAATATTGATACCTATCCTAGCTAATTATTAATTTATCCACACATAAATGTAGTAGGAATGTTAGGTACCATCATTTAATTTTAACCAATTATCAAAAATAACATGAATATATAAGCCATATTTACCCAACCTACTTCAATTCATACTTTACCCAACTACAACATACCCTATCAATATACCTATTTGTTCAAAACCCTGCCATTGTTCAAGAGTTGCCAAGTTATCATTACAATTGCTTGTTTGCCCAAAACCCTACCATTGTTCAAATGTTGTGGAGCTATCATTATAATGACAAGTCACATCAACATGGTTTACAACTCCTTTTGGTTGTAATGGTTGATTATTTTTAGCTACAAGCTTTGCATTCCTCTCCACTCACTTCTTTCCATTCACAAATGTTCAATTCTCTCCTTTCTAATTGTATATGTCCATTTCTCTCCTTTTTATGAATGTTGTGCTTGAAGGATTTGTGTACATCTACATTTGATGTTAGTTGAGTTTTGTTTTTTTCAATGTTGATTACTTTTAGTTGTTCTTGTTCACTTTTGATTAATGTTGTCAACATGGACTCCATTTAAGGTTCCTTTACTCTTCCTTTCAATTTTTTTAGTTTGATTTACATTACATAATTTTTCCTATAATTGTTTGTTTGCATATGTTTTGTTGCACGCACTTGATAATTTAGTTTTTTGAAAAAATCTATGAGGTCACACTCTTTATAATTGTTATTGTCAACAAATATTAATGTTGCTCTTAGTTGTTAGTGTTATTCACTCCAAGTCGTTACTTTTGCTCACTTTCAATTATTATTATTGTTCACTTTCAACTTTACTATTATTGACACATACTACAAATAAAATTCTTTTTATTCTTGTTTTTATCTTTTAGTTGAACTTGGATATTTATTATAGTCAATTTTTGTTCATCATTCACTACAAGAAATTTGTTAACGACTAATCTTGCGACTGATTTTTAATCATTAATGACACATGTGACTTGCTATAATGTCTAATTACCTTGGACAAGTTTAATAGAATTTCAGTTGTAAAAAATAATATGTGGCACCTAGTCGAAAAGATAGTCACATCAATATGCGACTAACACCAACTTTTCATTCATCCAATGTGGCATGGTTATTTGAAACTAGTTTTCATGACTAACATGTGTAGTTGCATATGCCTATCTAACATTTGCAATTGGATTTATAACTAAAATGTGTAACCACATATGACAAAGAGTTAGGATGTATACACATGGCAAAAATCTATCCATTGGACTTGGATAAAGATTGTCCACTAGATGATATACATGTGGCAATACTTAATAATTTAGAGTTTTATAATAACAAATAATATAATCATGAAAACTACTTAATCTAAGTTAGCTTAAGGCAAGGTAGGCAATTATCCTAATGTAAACTAGGACAAAATATGCAACCTAGCATACGTTAAATAGGTTGATAAATAAGCAGGTAGGTATATAGTTAAGTAGTTAAGCTTAGGATAAGTATGTGGGTATAGATAGGCTTAGATAAATAAGTAGGTTGGATGGATGATTTATTTCATTGGTACAAGCCTTTTTGATTGGATCATTGCATATGGTTCATGCACTTTGAATGTTTAAAATGCAAAGCATGAGTAATCCATTCTTTCACCTACCTATATATTCACAAAGTTGAACTTGTTGACAAATGATATGAAATAAATCCTAATGAAAAGGAACCACAAAACTATGTAACTTTAAGGTAGATAAATTGACCACCATACACTTAAGAACTTAAAAAAGGTTAATGGTGGTTGCAAAAATGAGAGGACCAATTTTTGGACTTTTTGAAAATTTTTGGAAAATACTTATCATTCTTCAATGACCATATTTGATAGGTAAATTTCATTTTTTTCTATAGGGACTTCATTTAAGGATACCAACTTGAATATGTATCTATTCCATTTATTAAATTTCCATAATCAAGAAAAACACAAAAGATATGGACTTTCAAAATCAAACATTATGGACTATAATCTTGAAAACAATTTTTTATATGGACTTTGAAATGGTCCAAACATGTATGATGTGTTGGTTAGGGAGTTGATTTTGGTTAAATAACATATTAAGACAACTGAGTTTGAAAATTTTGCATGATGGCATTTGTAAGATTTTACCTATGAACTTTTAAACAAGCTAAAACATCTAAGGGTTTTTTCAAAAGTTCATAAAATATTAGAATTCTTTTTTTGGGGATTATTCTCAAATGCACATGTGTTAAAAAAAGGGACCTTTAAATGGGTTTTGGATTAAATGGAAAAATGCCCAAGGAACCAATGGAAAACTTTTGTAATTCATTATAACCCACAAAAAACCTTTGTTTTGGATTTAAAAAGTGTTAATTTTTTGTAGGCAATTGGTCCACTCATTTTTGTACCCACCTTCAAATATTTGCCGTGTGTGTGTGAAGGATGTTGTCAATATGCCAGAAGATTTGTTGTACGAGGACATCCCCAAGGAACTTCATGTTTATGACACGTAGGATTATTTAAACACAATACGACCATAGATAGACAAAATGTCCATGATAGTGGTGCATAATTTTGTTAAAAATGTAGAAATGCACATTTTTGTAAACAAAAGATAGTGGTGTTTCCTCACAAGTTGATATAAAAAGTTGTACACCTTACCCATGATTTTATTTTTTCAAATTTTTCTTGCTTGAACCTTTCAACATTATTATGGGTGATTTTGATATTGTGATTATCCTCAATGTGCACATGTTAATGGCATAAGTGGTACCATACATAACAATGTTGAAACTTTAATTCATCAATTGCCATAAAAACAATTGTGTGTATAAGCATTCACCAGAAGAAATAGAAGTTCAATAAACAATTGAAAAATGGTTTTGCTTGGATTTTTCTTCAACTTTAGAAAATTCTTTGTTTCCAATAGTTCTATGAAATCATGGATTGATTCACCACACATTGGCAATTCCTTCCTTTTGACATTTTTGTGAAATTGTGATTGATTCATATTTTAACTCTTATGCAAATGGTCACTAATTGATCATTATGATCTAGCTCCTATGTAGATGCTCAAAAAGGAAGATGACAAATAAAGTTGAAATTTTCACTTTCTTTTCAAACAATGGTGAATATCTTATCATGAAGTTCACACAACAAATGCACAATGGTGCTCACATCTAAAGGCTACAAACACATGTAGATGTTGTAGATGTTATAGAGATGAAAAAATGTTGCAAAGGCTCACAAATGTTGTAAATGTAAACATTCATGATGTTATAGATGTGTGCAAAGGTTGCAAATGCAAGTGCTCATGATGTTGCAAATGTGCACAAATATTATGGTACATGTGTCCATGATGCTCACAAATAAAGGAACTAATGATAGACTCACAAGGGAAACAAAGAACTAAATGTAAAAATTGGTGGTTTAGGATGTGATTTCACGCTAATAAATTATTGCCAACCATAATAGAGAAAATCTATGAATTTTATAGATTTCAAAAAACAATGTAATAATTTAACAAGAATTGCTAACACAAACATTAGTGCTTAAAATAGTGAGTCATGTCATATTGCCACGTTCTCTACTTATCAACCAAAACCTATGTATTGTGAATAGATATAGTTCAGATTAATGTTATTGACACCATCACCCCTATGTGTGAACAATCCTTATGAAAAAAGTAATAACCAGCCAACAATGGTTGAGGTACCCCAATGCTGAAAACATCTAGTTATCCACCCAATTATTAATAACCTACCTAATGATTATTGATTTTTTTAAACCTGATTATGAATCAACCTACCTATTATGTAACATCCAAACAACCTACAAGACCCTTATGGGCCAGGTATTAAATTTTCAAATTTTAATAACCATCTAAATAATTATAATTTCATTAAAATGGGTTATCAATTGTATTTCATAAACGTGTTTATGACATAAAACAAAAAAACCAAATAAAAGAAAAGTGATCAAAACCCATTTTCACACTATTTGATGGTTGTACTTCTTCCAAAGTACAATTTAGTACACCATTTTGCTGTTGCCTACCAATGGAGCTGCTCTAAGTTATCCCACAAAAGGAAAGAGACTTAAGTTTTAGAATACAATTATGTATGGTCCAAGTTTTTTTTGGGGGGAATATTTTCAGAATCGTAGAAACTAGAAGCTCTGGATCCTTCTTTTTTGCGAATTTTTCAAAATAAAATAACCCTTGGTTTCGGTTTGTTGGGAATTTTCAAAATTGATTAACATTTGCTTCAAGTTATTTTTGAAGAAAATAAAACAAAACAATAGCTTATTCCAGTTTCAGAAAGTCAAACAAAGTCAACCTAGGTTTACATATACCTAGTTCAAGACTAGAGGTTGTGTACATACCCCAGTTGTGTTCTACAACCCACTAAAAACCTAACCAAGAAGTACAATATACTTGTACAAACTTGTCAAAAAACTAAATACCATTCAGACCGAAAAAAATACAAAAAATAAATATGAAATACTTATTTATCTAAAAAACCCAAAACCTGTATGACCATAGCTCAGGGTCAACTTCCACATTAATAAAATGAATAATTTTTTTTTTTCAAAAAATTCATTCATTTTCATAAATTTCAATTTTATTATCATTCCATGCTCTACTATGATATTGTCATATGAGGAGTCAAGAGTCAGGAATGAAATTATTAAGATTGTAGCTTGTGATAATTATGCTAATTTTCTGCAGCTTTGCTTCATATTTTCATGAAAATTTGTTTCCCGATTTTAAGGATTATTTAATGAGGAAACTGACCCTCGGGTAAGGTAATATATTTTGCAGCTTGTGGTTCCAGTTCCAATAATGTACCAAAATTCAGCAGCTGAAATCTCCTAACTGGGAACTTGACCAAGAACCTACTCTGGAACTGGCCCAAAACCCAACATTGACCCAAGGACTGACCAGAGCATGCCACAATGCAGACTCAAAAGAAAGGTATTTTTATATTACTTACAATTTTATAAAAGAATTGAGAATAAATTAAAAAAATCCCCACTTGCCAGCCCGGGTTGCAGGACAATTTTAATCCCATGTGAACCTGGTATGCTACCTGACACACATGTACTTTAGACACTTAAAAATATATAAATAATTATTGAGAAAATTAATTCAGGAAAGATAAGAAAACCAATTACGATGTTGAGTTTTTGTCAATATAACCAAAAAAAAATTATTGATATTTGTCGAAATTGTTGAGAATTGAACTTACAACTTGTTCAAAAACATTAAGTTGTGCCAACCATCGGGTCACTATTACAAGTAAACAACAAATTGTTTTCACTGCAGAAATAAACACAAATTAAACAGTTTAACAATGGAATCAACTGTTAAAATTCTGGAAATTTCAATTTGAAACTGCCTAACCTTATCATTTATAATAAATGAATATATGGTAAAGAAGTGTTGAACATCAGTTGTAGGTATGGTAGCATGTTTTGAATGAAAATATAGTCATTCATGGCGAAGACGTTCAATAACTTTGACAAATGTGCACAAGATGCAATGCTTCTAAAAAGCACTTCACATCAAAATGATTGGTCGAGGTAGTTGTATTGAAATAGTCTCTCCTCTTTGTATTGTCCCATTTTTCATATTTATGGGTGAAGATTGGGAAACATAATACAAAATAATGTGAGAGCCCCAAAGAGTGCATATAGGTGTTGGCTTTTGAGAACATGTCAACTCTTAACCACTTTACACAAAATAATTACAAAATATGTACTTACCTTTTACAAAAAACAAAACGGCCGTAGAGATCACATTGTATGTGGTCACTTGCATACAAATATGTCAAGCTTGGCATGACATGATTTGGTTTGGAGCCTAAGGCCTTTCTCACAACCCTCCTTTTCTATGAGAACAATCAATTATAGTTCATTGTTAGTTTGAATTCTAAGACCTTTTGTCATCTTGAGGTCAAAATCTCATCATGGGGGTTGTCTTCCCTTTTCATGGGGAATCCCTATTGCATGTCTCCTTCTTCATAACATATTTCAAGAGGGAAGGAGAGTGGGGCATGGGTTTCTTCATATCTCATTATGACCTTTGTTGATGAACGATGAATGCTAGTGTTTTGTGTCATACCTTTCTAGAAAGGCTCTTTATCCCTAGAGAACCCCACTTGTTATCTAGTGTTACCTCTCTTTGTCATGTTTGAATTTTGAGAACTATGTTTTCCTTCTCTCCTAGTACAAGATAATTGAATATAAACCCAACATAATGCATGGCTCTCAACTAATTTGCATGTCCAAATAATTTCTTCACACCTCCCGACCAATCTATAAAGTTGGCAACTGTGTGGCTATGTAGGTTTTAAATGAACCTAATACCAACAACCTCATGTTGTACCATGCAAGATGACGGCCAGTGAATGAAAAGTCACTTAGTATTGTTCTAATTTTGGCTCTGCCCATAGGGAAGAGACTATGCATTGGTGTGTTGGATTTGAGAATTTTTTTTGGTTCAAATTTGACTCAACATTGAATTACATGTGGGAATAATATGTGAACATACAATGGATGGGCATGTTCCATAAAAGTATACCAATCTAGATGAGAAGTTCTAAATTTAGTAAGGAAAGTTTTTTGTTTGAAGTTTGAACGACTATTCGTTAGGTATTAAACCAAAATCTAGAACTAGGTAATGTTCAGTTCTTTCCAAAAGAACCAATGAGTATTAAGCACAATGGTTTTCAAGTTGATACCCAATCAACACATTAAAGTTATCTATAAAGTTGCCAAAATTCAAGGTGCAGTCAAAAAGCCAGGGTGAGTAAAAAACAAAGGATAAAAATACAAGGTGAAATTTGAAAATGCACCGATTTTTATGCTTCCCTGAATTTCACCATATGTTTTTATGTTTCCGTCTCGTGCACCTTGATAGTAGGGTTTTTGTTTGTCTTGTGCCTTGACAAAGTAGCAACTTCGTTTATGAATGAAAAATGTTTCAAGTTGCAAGTGTGAAGGTTCAAGCTATGAATGCGAAGTGTAGAGTTTTTGAGTGAGTG
>Ga0209208_10010591_pt1 | contig 11952 bp, 9 predicted proteins | sample S1TSphfallax_3_FD_187694 | JGI IMG/M metagenome (GOLD analysis project Ga0209208, IMG submission 187694) | Host-associated microbial communities from peat moss isolated from Minnesota, USA - S1T2_Fd - Sphagnum fallax MG (SPAdes) (version 2) | ecosystem: Host-associated > Plants > Peat moss >...
GCAAGCGATTTTAATTGCTAATTGCCCATGCCCAATATGTGTTGTAGCAGGGTTAACTTATGGATGTGCTTCTAATTCCCAAGTAAGTTTTTGACCTTGATTTATGTTTATTAATGAACACATGCCTTGTGTAACATTCTTCAACATGTTTGTATAAGTTTAGCATAAACAATACATAGCATTTGACTTGTGCTTATTCAAGTCCTTACTTGTTAACAGACACGAATTGATTATTTTGTGCTCACTAATTGTTAAAACTTAAGCATGCATTTCTTACATCAAAAGTGGGTGAAGCAAAGTGGGTTGGCATTGTAAGTTGCATAGTTATCCACAATTAAAATTGCAATAAACAATTCCTTGGAAGCAAAACATGTGAAAATTGATTTTTCATTTTGATTTGGATTATTGTTCTTGGAGATGGATTTTTAAAAATCCAAATCACCATTAGTTCCCTGGAGTATATCAATTGGTAGATTGAAATTTTAATCTATCACAACACCTTCAATAACTTTTATATTTGTGATATGATGATTATGTTTTTCATATTGGTCATATATGGCATCTCGAATGTTATATTCATACAAATAAATTAATTGAGTGATAATTAACATATGTTTAATAAATGAAATGTTTATGTGATGTATGAATTTATGATTTTTTTGAATAATTTGAAATGTAAATGTAGAAATATTAACCTTAATATTGATGTGTTGGATTTTGCCATATTATAATTTGCATGATTTTTTTTTCAAATTTATATGTAAAATTGGAATTGTACACCTATAATAACAAATATATGCATCAATATGGACATATTTAATTTTTTCATCATTTGAAAGAGTTAAGGTTTTGTTTGTTAATACAATATAAACATTTTGTGCAAAGTTCCATTTTAATGTTTGTGTCTATGACAATAATTGGTTTCGTAAATTTGTGTTCAATTGCAAGAAAACACCTTCCTTTTCGCATCATGTGTTGTTAGGCAAGGTTGGTTTCTTTGTAAATATTATGATTATTTTTCACAATCACATTTAATTGTTACTGATAAGACTATCCCCAATGGTAATTCCATCAAAATCCAACAAGCATTATTTATGTATGTAAGAATATTGAGCTTCCTTTCATGTAACATTTGCCACAATTTTTTTTCCCAATATCCTTTCCATACATGTCCTTTGTTCTACACCTATTGATTCAAATTGTGGGTGTTAACAAAACCAATATCATGCCTATGTTGAATTTTAGTCTCATTTTGTAACTTATGTTGTATGCTAAATGATTTTTTATGTTACTATGGTTGTTTATCAACATTGTGGTTAGTATTTAAAAAAATAAATTGACATTTTCTAACTAGACAATCTAAGTTTCCAAACACCTATTACCAAATACAGACAATAGTAGGTAAAAAATTGGCACAATTAATATGTACAAAGGTTATAACCCATTGTTCTATGTTGACAATCAATTCAAGGCGGTTGTCATCTTGTATTTTATTTGATATTTTTGTCTCCATCATGATTTTTTTTTGGCTTGCAATGTAACAATGACACAAAAATCATTAAGAATCTTTATTTTACCATGCGAGTTTACTTGCCATTATGTTGGTTGGCCATGAAATTCCAATTCCAATATCAAGGCATGTTCATAGAGGTTGTGGGCGATGGAAATGGTGATGTCTCCATGGTAGCGTTCCCTAGGGAAGAAAAGGGGGTAGTTGTATTTGAATTCCAACTAACTCCATGTTCAACAGACTTCATGTTTTTAGGCAAAATATCATGATTTTGGCATCTTTCATGTTGTAATAGTTGCAACAATGAAAGAGTCAAAGGCCTTCCCTATGTAAATTCAAAATGTATTGCATGCACCAATTTTTGAATGCCCCAAAAACTTTAAACAACCAATAATTCAAGATGTTCCTTCATTTTCTAGGCTTCAAATGCAAGTTATTTTCCTTTGGAAGTGCTATTGAATTTTGTGAAGAGCCCATGATCTTTTTGGATAAGGATTTTCATGCATGTAACTCACACCAAGTTATGTTGCTATCCATCTTGTTGCACAAAATATTTTTGCAAAAATTGCATCTCTAAAATAGATCTTCCTTAATTCACCTTTGTCAAAAGTTGGGGATGTTTTTATGTGTGCATGTTATGCCTAGCTATGGTGTGGTGTTGAATTCACAAATTATGCCCATCAAATATAAGGTTGCAAACATCCATATTGGTACAATGGAATTGTTAATTTTGGTTGAGGTTGCAAGGGTTGAAATCATGCCAATTTGACATGCTCCCAAATTCCTTGATAGACTCAAGTATGAGTTTGAGGTGAAAACAACGAAAAAGTAAGGAGTTGTGGCATGCTTCCTGGTTCGCAACACTTTGAGGGTAGAAAGGTGTGTTGGAGCTCCGGGATGGGATTAGGAAGAATGACAAGCAATCACTCACTCACATAGCCCTGCACACAACCAAACAACAAGTTGGTTAAAACATGGCTGGAGCACTTTTGGTGTTAAGATGAGACACGGGCAAACTTGGACTCACAAAACTCACCATGGCCCGAACTTGAGGGAAGCCACCACCTTCCCCCTTATAGTATATTTTGTGCTTAGCCACGGGGCCAACACCTAAATGTCATTTTGTCTCGGGACACTACTACCAAAGTGGGGTGTAATTTACTAGCTTAAATCACTATGGGACCTTAAAAGTGAAATAACTTCATTGCATTTTATTGATTTCACCTAGTGAAAGTTATTTCATTATAATATCACTATGTAGACATGATGTTTTATTTCTGGTTAACATAATTCACTAGTACAATTTACTATAACAAATATGTTTATTTTTATGTTTTTAAAAATATTCTATCTATGTTACTTTATGATATACCCTATATTATTTTAAGCTACTTTAGTTATTCTAACTTATATTTTATGTTATTATAGGTTATTTATATTATTGTACCTTAAATTATTATATGTTATTTTACCTTAAAATATCTTAACTAGTTTATTATAAGCTTTTAAATTATTTAAATTAAATTATTCAACTAATTTTAGGTTATACCTTAGGTTATTTTATTTAAAATTAATATATGTTATTTCAAGTTATATTTTACATTATTCAAGGTCATTCTACTTAATGTTATTATAACTTATTTTATCTTAAACATAATAACTTTAAAATAATCTAAAACAAAATATAATAACCTAAGGTAAAAATAACTTAAAATATAAAATAATAACCTATGAAAAATAATTTTAAATACCCTACAATATAATAACTACCAATAGCTTATGATGTTATAACATAGAATATCAAACACTAATTTATAATACAATAATCACCAGTAATATAACATATAATAACCAACAATAACTTATAATATAATAACCATTAATAACCATTAATAACCACCAATAAAATAACCACCAATGGCTTACAGTGGATTAATCACTAATAGCCATTAATAGAATAGCCACCAACAACCATTAATAGAATAGCCACCAATAGCCATTAATAGAATAACCACCAATAGCCATTAGTAGAATAACCACCAATAACCATTAATAGAATAACCACTAATAGCCATTAATAGAATAACCACCAATAGCCATTAATATAATAACCACCAATAGCCATTAATAGATTAATCACGAATAATCATTAGTAAAATAACCACCAATAGCCATTAATAGATTAATCATGAATAACCATTAATAGAATAGCCACCAACAGCCATTAATAGATTAATCACAAATAACCATTAATATAATAGCCACCAATAGCCATTAATAGAATAAACACAATAGCCATTAATAAAATAACCACAAATAACCATTAATAGAATAGTCGCCAGTAGCCATTAATAGAATAGTCGCCAGTAGCCATTAATAGAATAGTCACCAGTAGCCATTAATAGAATAGTCGCCAGTAGCCATTAATAGAATAGCCACCAGTAGCCATTAATAGAATAGTCACCAGTAGCCATTAATAGAATAGCCACCAGTAACCATTCATATAATAGCCACTAATAGCCACCAATAGAATAACCACGAATAACCACCAATAAAATAATTATTAATGGCCATTAATATAATAACCATCAATAACTATTAATAAAATAACCACTAAAAATCATTAAAACCACAAATAAAATAGGTACCAATAGCCATTAATAACCACCAATAACACTAATAAAAGAACAACCAATAGCCATATATTATAATTGCTTAGGATTGCCAAAAATAATATAAGGTGAAATGATTTATAATAAACAAAAATAACTTAAAGTGAAATAATTTTCAATGGCCAAAAGTAACTTATAATAGCTACAAGTAGTCGAAATTGAAATAATTTACAATAGCCAAAAATAACATAAAATAGACCAAAAAAACTTACAATAGCTGAAACTAGCCTAAGGTGAAATAAGTTAAAATAACCAAAAGTAATTTATAATAACTGCAAGTAATCTAAATTGAAATAATCTACAATAGCCAAAAATAACATAAAATAACAAAAAAATTTACAATAGCTGAAAATAGTTTAAGGCGAAATAAGTTAAAATAACAAAAAATAACTGAAAATAACCAAAAATAGCCTAGGGTGAAATAACCAAAAATAACCAAGAGTAATTTAGAATAGCTATAAATAACCGTAAATAATGTAAGGTGAAATAATTTAAATTAATAAAAAATAGTCATATAATAATTGAAAGTAGTTTAACATAGGTAGTATTATTATATTAACAAAAATAAATCCATTTACTAAACTTTTTTTTTCCAAAAGAATGGTCATTGAAATGTTATTGAATAATGATATTCAACTGTTTTTTTTTGTTCAAATGATTTTAAACTTTCAAAAGGAAATAAATGTAATTATGTACATTATTGAATATTTTTTAAAAATAAACTCGAATCATTTCATTTGAACAAAATCTCAATAAGATATGAATTTTCAAAATTTATGTTTTGTAATGTGTAAAATGAAATATTTGATAAATAGAATGTAATGTAACATATTATCACAACAAGTGGGGTGGTTTGATGGTAAAGGTGTTTGCCCCCATTCCAAAGGTCAAGGGATCAAACATCATGGGTGGTGTTGTGTGTGGTTAACAATGGTATGTCGATCGAATATTCTCCTATCGTATTCCTAGGTTAGGTGCTTGGGTTGATTACATGGCCTACCTACCTACCTAGGCTAGGTTTTTAACCAAACGTAAGTAGTGACATGTGTCAATAAATAATAGGCTTTAAAAATCATGAAATTATCAATAATATTATACATTAAATAATTAAAAATTAATTAATTTTCATATTGGTTAGTTAATTAACTAGCAAGTGGATGGTTTGGTAAATGTGTATTTCACTTGAAAATAACCTTGTTTCACTAGGTATTAGTGAAACAAGTCATTGTTCGTAGCAACTGGTCCCTGTTCACTAGGGGGTTAAACAATTTCACTAGGTAAAATTGGTCAAATTCACTCAAAAATCTAGTGAAACCCATAGTGAACTAGGACGCATTTCCTAGTAATGGGACTCCCAAGTGGGAATCCCAAAATTCCCACAACTGGGACTTTCGCAACTTTGGGGGCCCGTAATTTTGCATGACTTCTGATTGAGATGAGGTTTGAAACAAATTTTTAGCCCTCATCAAAAGCTTTGCAACGATATGTTGCAGCCCACCTGCACGCAAGGAAATCAGGGTGATTCCCAACTTTTAGTGATCGGGAGTTAAATTGTTAATTTGACCCTTGACCCTTATTTTAACTATTACTTGTGTGTTAAGTGTCCAAATGGGTCATGCGAGCCCATTTCAAGCATCTAAATTCCAAGAGCTTTCTAATGATATAAGGAACTCCTTAATCCAATGGGTTTTGACCCTTGCAATTATTCTCTAAAAATTTGGGAGTCCACTGAGATTCCAACTCCCAAAGTGGGAGCTCACTTGGGAGTGTGAAGGTTCATTCCCTCACACTTTCTTGCACTCCCAAGAGCATGAAATGTGACTCCCGGGCTTCATACTTGGCCCGCACCTTTGCAAGCCCTTGTCTTGATCGCGAGCCCAAGGCTAGGGTTACGACACAATCCATGAAAAGAACACATGCATGTAGTTGAAATTAATGTACAATGAAGACATAAACATGTAAGAGGTGATTTTACTAGTTGCATCCAATGAAAAACCATTCCAACTTGGTAACAAACCTATGTTCAATTCTGCTAGTGTTGTAAGGGTTGCGAAAAAAGGGATACAAAAGAAAAATTGTGAAATCAACTATTCCACTAATGTATTACATTTCAAAATAAGACTATTTCCTAGAGATTAAAATGACAACTTGATGTTTGAATTTCCTCCTCCAAAGACAAACAAATTAGTAGTAGGGTTGGGAAACTTAAAAGGAATGGATAGCAAAAGAGATGAAGGTCAAAACACTACTAAGGTACCCCTTTAGGAACATTAAAAACTCATTCCCAAGGATTCAAATTCACATTTTTTTTCATTTTTCCTATGATTTGTCTTAGATTTCCCTTTTTTTTCATGTCAAATCAAATAATTTTGTTCCAAATTTTATATAGGCATTAAAAATATTTATTGTTTTCACTTATGAAAATAAAAATAGTGAAATTTGTCCAATGTGAACCATGTTTTAAAAGTGGTCCAAAATTCCCCAAATTTTCAGTTTTGGAACTTTTTAAATTGCAATTATGCACTTGGTTTTTGTCACAATCATACATTTTATGTACATTAGTACCTAATGTGTTTGTGGTAAGAATCTTGAACAAAAAAAAATTGTTTAGACATTCCTTATGAGTTCTTAAACTTTTTTTTCCTTAGAAAATAAAGTTTCAAAATTTTTTTTAGGACTTGGTAGGAATCATGAAACTTGTTCAAATTTGACATGCTATGCATAAATCCATGAAAAAAATCAAACTTTCAATATGAATGTGCCATTAAATTATAACATGTTTTAAGTGAGGGTGTCCACTTGATACAAAAGGAGACGGTCCTTTTTAGTACCCCAACCATAGTTTGACCCATGACAATTGTTTGACAAAGGTTAATAAACATATTGCTAGTTCATTCATAGATAGACCTAGGTGTAACAAGCATCTTGCTAGGGGCATCTTCATTGTGAGAATCCCCTATGTGTCAATCTTGATAATTTAGGTGAACAAAATAATTTTTTTTGGAGGGGAACAATTCCCAAAGTTTTCTGACTTAAGGATATCATGCCTTTTGCAATTGTTAAATGTGTGTTATGCAAAAGAACTCCCTTTTTTGTTGATTGTTTTGTTGTAAGAATGTACATAATCATAAGCAACAAAAACTAGAACAACTTTTCACTTGGGACACCGTCATCACCCAATTGCTCAAAGGGAATGTAAGGAGTTCAACTTTTCATTAGAACAAAAAATTTCAACCTTGAGTAAGCCTTTTTACAATTTATTTGAGTACCATTCAACAAATCATCTTTGACAAGGTAATGGTGAAAGATGGGAACATAAACAAATGTTTGAAAGGCATATGTTAAATGCTATTATGTAATAGATTGGTCATGTTCTTAAGAAATTTGAAAAAAATAGAATTGAGCTTGCTAGGGTCAAGGCATGTAGAAACATGCTAAAGTTGAAATAAAACTATTGTTAATTATGATTTTGTCCATAATAGTTGTTTTCCAAGGCAAGGGTTATCACAACCTCGACATGTTTTCAAAATGTCTACATGTGGTCTAGCAAGTGGTGTGGACCTTATTTCAAGGAAGGTGCAAGGAGACCTTCGAAATTCATGGGTTGCATTCAACCATGTGAAAAGGGTCCACAATTGGACAACAACTAATGCACATTTGTATGACCCATATGTGAGGTCAACTATTCTTGTTTTGACATGAAGGGTGAACATAAGAAGTCTATAATCTTCTTTTGGACAAGGGCACATGAAGTTTATGCCAAACATGACATTATGAATGTGCAATTCCATGTGTTTATATTAGATGCAATTCAAGTGAATTGGTTGGTTATTCGTCAAGTGTATGGTGGATATGAAAATATCTTCATGAAGAACTAAGAGCAAACTTGTGAGTTTCGTTGAAAAGATAATTTATGCAAACACATTGAAAAACATGCAATTTTGGGGTTAAGGAGATGTATTATGATTCATGTGGAAAGAGTTTGCCACCACAAAGGAAACAAATAACAAGATCTTTTGTAGAAGATAATGGTGGTGGGTGAAAATCCTTTAAGGTGTACCACACATGACAAAAAAGGCTTAATCCTTATTGTAGTCTTTTTTAACACTATAATTTGATCCCCATAAAAAATAATGAGTCAAAAGTTGTCAAAAATTTCAGAAGGATTATATTTTAGACCATTATAATTCTAGATTCCATCATAATCATCCATAAATGTGTCTTTACATGGTAAAAACTGACTAGGTAAAAAAAATAGAAAAGGGTGACATTGTGACAAGATTTTGGAACACTTAAAAAGATTTGGACCTTAGTAGAACTCTAGAGTTGTTCCATTAGTTAACATCTCTTTGATGGAATATATTGTTGGTTGGGATGGTGGCATTCCAAGTATAGGTAATGGGGACAATGGATGTGAAAAGAGTTGAACCCAACAAAAAGGTTACCATGCTTACAAAAAACCTTAGTAAAGGCATGCATGTAGCTTGGTGGTTGCTTCTTGATAATGGGAAGAAGATAAAAAATATATATTTGTAATACATGATATGATACAATTTTTAACCTAGTTCAATTTGGGTGAACTGTTCACAAAAAAGGTTGCATATAAGATCAAAGCCCAACACGACAAACTTATATCAAAGATTGTTTAATGTTATAAAAGCATAACCACATTTTCTTGGGTTGTTTGTAGGTAATGATTGGAATTGAATTGCATGATAGGGGTGTGGGTTTGGATACAAACCTTTAAGCCCACATAGTGAAGTGTAGGTTACCAATGGCAAATTCAAGGCACCCTTACAAAAACTTGGTGATTGAAAAATTGCCACAAAGGTATTGTTAGCCTCTTCATACACCTCTTCATGTGCATCCTCTAATGTCACATTGTTTAGCACCACCAAGTGTAGTAGGTATCACCTTTGGCCCCAACCCTATTATACCAAAAATCTTCCTTTGCACATGGAAGGAGTTAGGGCATAGTTTTAATAACAACACATTTCAAGTACAAACCTAACTCTATTCCAACTCATGTTGAACCCTTACGCATGCGCTTGCTCCCATTTGTGTTATCACACAACACAACAAGCTAATTGTAGAATAAAAAACAAGGAAAACACCTTGACAATTCCATATAAATAGGATTACATCAACATCCCAAACACATTGTTTTACTCTTCAAAACATGAGCAACATTCCTTGCAATGCATTAATCCACATTGCAAAGCAAACAATTGGGACATCATGCATGTTGTATTGGGGCTCACACCAAGCATACCTTTTAATGCAATTGATTTTCAAATAATCATTTTTTTTGTTCTTCAAACAAGTCATGTTGTTTTGGGGGAATTTTATTAGAAAGAATGTTAGGAAAACCAAACATATTAAAAAGTTGGCTTGTTGAGGTTGATGTGAAAATCACCCAAAAAAAAGGTGGATGTTGCCATGAAGGGTGGATTTCACCTTGTTTCATAAATAACATTCCTTTGACGCAAATTGTAGAATCATGACAAGGTGTAATTAGATCATATCTTGATTATGTGGAACATTATTGTGCAAAGGCCCATCCTACTAAGTGTAATGGGCAAATTCTAGTTAATTGTTATAAACTTGGAAAAGATAATTGAACTTTTTTACATTGACATTGGACATGAATGTGTTTTTGGTAAGATATGAACTCTTGCCAAACCAAAATTTGGTAAGGTGTACCATATTAAGAATGCAAAGTCAATGGTAGAAGGTATAATGTAAAATGTTTTAATTGGACAATATTCACATTACACATGTCCAAACAATGAAATTAAAAACAATGTTAGGACAAAATATTGGGTCCCTTGCAACCATATCTATTCAGTTTACAATATAATCTCGTATATAATAGGCTATGAAATTCATCAATGGAACCTTAGTTGGAATGAGGTAATGGACATGTTGAAAAATGACTCAAGGCCATGATGGGTTTTGTTTCAACATGGTTCAACTTAAAAGTTGCAACTCGTTTAAATGTGTATGTGTTTGAAACCAATTTGATATAAAACCTTCAACTTGAAGGAAATGCAAGATCATTTCAAAGTCAATCCAAATGGAAGCAACTTGGAAAACTTGCAATGTTTATTGACACTTGGTAGTTGTAAAGTTTGAACTTATATCCTTCAAATGCAAGAACAATCCAATCGAAATTCAACTAGGAAAAGTTGTGTGTGTTGGTAAGGTAAGTTCGCTTCATCTAGTTGGGTTCCAAAGTTAATCTTAACAAAATCAAGTAGGAAAACTTGTTATATTGATTTGTTGAATACATTGGGAGAACTTTGAAGCTAAACATTGAATTTGAATAAAATTGGAATTAGACCATTCCAAAGTCAAACCGAATGAAAGCAACTTCCTTTAGATGGAATAATGTATATGTCCATGCATAGGTTTGGGTTGGTTAATTGTTCATATTAAATTATTGAAGATTGGACCATGAATTTGCAATGATAGTGTTAAAATAACAACAATATATGTTGAAATCTTGGGATGCACAAGGAAATCTTTACATAAATAACTCTTTAGCAAATTTGATTACCAATCACTAGCCATCTCATTGAGCATAACATGACATCACATCGATGTGTTTGCTTCATGTCATTTTTGCCAACATGGCAAAACTACCACACCCTAATTTTTGACATTTGGTTGGTGTTGGCATTCCAAATAGCAATTGGCCTTTCAACATTACCTTTTTCCTTTGATCTTCTTCTTTGCTAGCCTTTTTTCCCCTTGGAGTAACGTAACCATACATGTCTTTTGTTTGTTTTTAAGTATTTTTAAGTTTTTTTTCACATTGTAAAAAAATACAAAGAAAAAAAGAAAAAGAATTAAAAATTTATTCTCTTTTCAATTCTTTTTTTTCATTGTAAAAAAAAGAGTAAATAACATAATTGCATGTCTTGGTATGTATAAGTCAAGGTTTAAGAAGTTAGTTTAAGATTTAAGTTGAAGTGCATCATTTTGTTTTTTAAATTTTTAAGTTATTTAGGATACATGTGTAGGGTAAGGCCTAAGGTTGAGGGCATTATTAGATGGAGGACTTGCTTGAGGTGAGGTGTTAGCCAAGCATGCACCTGCTTCTAGTAATGCCTTCAAATCTTTGGCCTCACCCCATGTGAAGAGCTGCCCAAATTTTGTGAAAAAAATGAAAAATACCTCCAAAAATGTAAAGATCTTGCTACAAAAATGGGAGATACCTTCATAAAACCAATGATCTACTATTTCTCAGAAGTCAAATTTTGATGTAAAACATGCTGTCCAAATACACTAAAAAAACAATTTCAAGTGACAACCTAGGAAGTGCCTAGGTCTAGATATGGCTAATTTAATTATTTTTATTTCGAAAAATGGCGAAAAATGTCCCTAAAATCACAAAATTTGGGTGCTTTTTCAATTAAAAAAAATTCAACAAGCTGCGAAAAATTTGCCCAAAAAAAACAATGTTCATTAATGAATTGGTGAACACAAAAAAAAACCATAATAAGGACCAGGCCCAAGACTTTCAGGGTTTTTTTTTTCAAATTCCCCAAGTAGGTCCACTGGCGAGGATCCCCAGAGCATTAATTAACATTAAATGGCGATTGTCCTAAGTGGGCTGTAAATTTGTACAAAGGTGCGGCTATAAGTGGCTTTGTAGGAATTGTCTTGGTCTAGATCTGGCTAATTTAATGATTTGTTTTTTTCAAAAAATGGCGGTAAAAAGTCCCTACAAAATCTTCATGTTTTTTTTTTTTTTTTTTTCTTTTT
>Ga0209208_10010592_pt1 | contig 11952 bp, 11 predicted proteins | sample S1TSphfallax_3_FD_187694 | JGI IMG/M metagenome (GOLD analysis project Ga0209208, IMG submission 187694) | Host-associated microbial communities from peat moss isolated from Minnesota, USA - S1T2_Fd - Sphagnum fallax MG (SPAdes) (version 2) | ecosystem: Host-associated > Plants > Peat moss >...
TGTTTTTATGAAAATTCACTACTAGTTCTTTGAAAATATTCAAAACCCTAGAATTGGAGATTATTTTATTTTGATTTTTTTGCAAAAAACCCAAATTGAAGGTTATTAACAATGTCAAAAATCAATGTCCGACACTTTGATTATACCCAATTGCTTGCTTGCTAATAAGTTTCATTAAGTATTTTCTTTTGTGCTCTTTGCAACCAAAGTTTGAGTTGAAATGAACCCCCTTGATGTATATGAATGCACTTCATTCCCTATCATCATCATCATCATCATCATGTGCATTGTGCAATGTAGCTTGAAGTGTATGGAGCACAACCACCTATAGAGCTCCTTCGACAATACATGGATTTTGGAGGATGGTATGGGAGAGACAATGACTTTCGTACCCTTGTTGATTGTCAATTCATATCAGCTATGGGTCCTCCGGGAGGAGGAAGAAATTTGGTCACTAATCGATATTTAAGACATTTCAATCAAATTGGTGTTGCTCAGGTTATTAACCAAACAGTTCTTCATTATCTCAAATAGTTGAGCAAACAAACTTCTTCATTGCTCTTCATTCAGGGGTTTACACACAACAACCCATTCTTGATTGTTAAGCCATTTACTAATATGTGTATAGTGGCTTGATCACATCATGAGTATGAGGAAGCATTTTACACAACAACCCATTCTTTGATTGTTAAGCCATTTACTAACATGTCTGTGGTGGCTTGATCACATCACAAGTATGTGGAAGCATTTTACACAACAACCCATTCTTGATTGTTAAGCCGTTTACTAATATGTCTATGGTGGCTTGATCACATCACGAGTATGAGGAAGCATTTTACACAATAACCCATTCTTGATTGTTAAGCCATTTACTAATATGTCTATGGTGGCTTGATCGCATCACAAGTATGAGGAAGCATTTTACACAATAACCCATTCTTGATTGTTAAGCCATTTACTAATATGTCTATAGTGGCTTGATCACATCATGAGAATGAGGAAGCATTTTACACAACTACCCATTCTTGATTGTTAAGCCGTTTACTAATATGTGTATAGTGGCTTGATTGCATCACGAGTATGAGGAAGCATTTTACACAACAACCCATTCTTGATTGTTAAGCCATTTACTAATATGTTTATAATGGCTTGATCGTCCCGAGTAGATGAAGAGCATTATAGTGTTCCTTTATTATAGTATCTCTTTGTTGGCATGGATCCTTTTGGTTATTTTTGAAGAGGATGATGGCTTCAACCAAACCTTAGGGGCGAAAAAAAAGGTTTTTAAATAGAATGCATTATTATCTTACTTGGATTCTTGCAGGTGGGTGAGAGTTCACTCCATTTAATGTTTTCGACAATCTTGAGATGGCATTATAGTGTTAAGAATGAGTTCTCGAAAGACGTGATACTCCTATTGAATCCTGTGATAGAAGCTACATTGGATGTCTTCAAGGAGGCAAAGAAGAAATTGCTCCCGACACCTACAAAGTCCCACTACACCTTCAACTTGCGAGATTATGCTCGTGTGATCCAAGTTGGTTTTCAAGAGCTTAACTCAAAAGCTTTAGCTTTGGCTTTTGTTTGTTCTCAACAAGCTTATCAACCCAAATCCAATTGTTGTTGCAATTTTTACATACTTAGATCCACATTATTTCTCACTCTCTTGTCTTTCCAGTTGTGTTTTCAATGTGATTACGATGGATCTTTCATGTGGTGAAAACATAACCTGACACTTATATAAATATGCTTCAGTGAAGAACATCATCCCTGAACTCATATAGATGATATATGCAAAGGACTAAGGCCACCCAAGATTGCAATTTGTCCAGGGAATGATGCTACAAAAACCGGAGACAGTTCCAGTTGGAAAGCCTGGTGAGTTGCAGCATATAAGGTTATGGGTCCATGAAGTTCTACGTGTTTTTTATGACCGTTTGGTTGATGATAGGGATCGGAATTGGCTGATTGAATACCTCCGTACTCTCACAAAGAAGCATTTCAAACAAGATTTTGATCAATTGTTTAGTGCTCTTCTCGGGGATGGTGTAAAAGTTATCACTCAATTTGAATTACGACGGTAATATATAGAATTCTGTCTCTCATTATGTGATGCATGTATGTTGTGATTTTTTTGCAGCTTTTCAGTTTTTGAGCTGTTGTGATGTGCTGGAGCTGAAATAATGAAAAGGAATTTGGGTTTTGTTTTGTTTTGTTTTTTGCAGCTGCTTTTTTGGCGATTGCATGATTGAAGATCCAGAAGCTCGGCTCTATGATGAGATTCTAGACATTCCTGCATTGCTAAAACAAACAGAATCGTATTTGAATGACTTCAATGGAGTCAGTAAGCGGCCAATGAATCTTGCCATCTTCTTGTTTGCGGTTGAACATGTTTCTCGCATTTGTCGCATCCTGAAGCAGCCAGGAGGCCACATGTTACTAGTTGGAGTTGGAGGCTCTGGACGGCAGAGCTTAACCCGACTTGGTGCAGCTATTTACAGTATGGAAGTTTTCCAGGTTTTGAATTTAGATCAGTCCAAAATGTACTAGTGCACTAGAGCTAGATAAATTAATTATGTGCCTTCTAACTTCTCCCTCATGAAATTTTGTACACTCGGTAACCAACAGAATTCATTAGACATGAATTCATGTCCAATTTGGGTTGGTACCTAAATCCTGAATATGGGTGCTTTTCCAGAATCGACCTTTGTGACTTCTGAAGTTTAAAACTTTGAAACCCATGATTTTGTTGTTGACCCAATCTCTTGTCCCTCTGTTTCTGCAAAGGATTTTCATTACCCCAATGATTTTGTTGCACAATAATTTTAGTGAAGATCACAGAGAAATCTTATGATTATAGCCTTGATAATTAGGCACTGATTAACAACAACCATCCTTTGATTAGAGGTACAGATTAAGAACAACCCATCCTTGATTAGAGGCACAGTTGATTACAAGTTCAGTCATCTGTAGCAGAGTAGGAAAGTACTTCATGAATCTGCTAATTGGGTTTAGGGTTCTAGTACAAGTACAACTCATTTGCTACTGGGTTTGATCCTTTGAGAGTTTGTTGAACACGGAAAATAAAATTGCAGGTTGAGATCAGTAAGAACTACACAAGAGTGGAGTGGAGAGACGACTTAATGCTCATGTGCAAAAAGGCGGGAGCTGAACCAGCAGTACCTAGTGTATTCTTGTTCAGTGATACACAGATCACCAATGAAGGATTTGTGGAGGACATCAACAATCTTCTAAACTCTGGAGAGGTGAAGGAAAAAACACACACACACACATACAAACGCACATCCAAAAAACAACATCAATATCATCAGTCAATGATGGCAGTCTTTTGGGGGAAGGGAAGAAAAAAAAGTGTGCATTGACATTCTCCTCTCCAACATGTGTGTAAGAAAGAGAGTGGCTAATTTGCGATTGCAGAAAATAATTGTTTGGAATTAGTGTCTGAAGAAGGTCTGCAACATGTTGAAAATTTGTTGACTTGTTTTGTTGTCTTTTTTTTTGTTCTCCTGGGTTGGTTAGGTGCCAAATATGTATCCAAGTGATGAGAAGGCGCAGATAGTGGAAGCTGCGAGAGAGAAAGGAGCAAAGGAAGGAAAAATCCTAGAAACAATGCCAGATGTGTGGAAGTATTTTGTGGACAAGTGTAAGGCTAATTTGCACATAATTTTTGCCATGAGTCCTGTGGGGCAAGCTTTCAAGGACCGCCTTCGTCAGTTTCCCTCTCTTGTAAACTGTTGCACAATTGATTGGTTTCAGGTACCTACTTACCATACATCTTCCTTAAAACCCCAAAATCCCACCAGCATCTTTCAATGCCCAACATAATAATGGGCAGGGCATTGACCATTTTGGTAGCACATTCAGGATCGTGTATAGATCATGGCAAAAACAAAGAGCTGTACTCTTGCTTGGTTTTCTTGAAGAAATAATAAAAACAAGGTCAAGTCTATGTGATGCAAGTAGAACAATGGCTATTTGTCTACTTCAAAGTGTTCTGCATTGTTTGAATATGGGTTTGTTGGTTGAAGAGACATAGTAAGACATAGTATTATATGTGTAATATAGGAATGGCCGAATGATGCATTGGAGGCAGTGGCCATCAAGTTTTTGTCAACTATGGATCTAGATGATAAAATCCGGAACAGCATTGTGCTTATCTGCAAGGTTTCCTTTCTATGCTCTTTTCACTGGCTCCCTTGAAATCACCATGTTTACACAATAGGTTCCAGCAAGAAATAGCAGGAATCTTGAAGTTTTCTGTTCAACAGAAAAAGGATTTTGTGTTTTGCAACTGAGCAAATTTCAAAGTTTTGAACAAGTTGAGAGAGAGATTTTGTTGCATTGTTTTGTCCAGACGTTTCATGAATCTGTGAGGGTGTACTCGCTGAAATTCAAGGAGCAATTGGGGCGTTTCAACTATCTCACACCCACATCCTTCCTTGAACTGATCTCAAGTTTTCAGGTAAATAAAATTAAGTCAGATGATTTTTCAATCAGATCGAAATCATGATGATGATCTGCTATTGCCACCATTCACCCACACAGATTGATTCTCCTTTCTTCAGAAACTTGTGTATACATTTTCGTTTGGCATGATTTGTGGATTCCATGGATTTAATTTCCTGCATGTGCGCATGAGTAATGTGAGATGTGTTATTGGATACTTGGGCGATATGATGACATGTGCTTGCATTGCTTGCAGACACTTCTAATAGCAAAGAGAGAGGAGAACTTGCAACAGAAACGGCGGTATGAAGTTGGATTGCAGAAATTGGCTTCAAGTTCCCAGCAAGTTGCAGTCATGCAAGCAGAACTCACTGAGCTCATGCCCAAGCTTATGATCACAGTGAGTATATGCACCATTCTTGGTTTGGTATCTGTCAGGTGAGTATCACAGGAAAAAAGGCAAAAAATTCTGCCAGTGCTTTATGTCAGATAACACGCCTCAGAGCAGGGAATTCCCCAATTAAGTGCCCCCTCCACCTCAGGCAGGTGCTTATTTTGGGAATGCCCTTCTCCTTGTGTGACCCTACACTCACAAACATTATAGGAAATCAAGAAGCAGATGATGCTATACCTTTGAAGATTTCATCTGCACTAGTACATCATCCGGCTTTCTGATCCATTATCTTTGTGTTTTTGTGTACAAATCCTAATCCTAAAACCCTAAACCTGAAAAAGTTTTGTGGGGTACCTCCAGGTGACAGAGGTGGAAAAGATGATGGCGGTAGTGGAGAAAGAGAAGATTGAGAAAGTGGAACCCAAGAAGGCCATTGTGATGGCAGATGAGGCAGAGGCAAACAAAGCTGCTGCAGCAGCTAAGGTCATCAAAGATGAATGTGAAGCCGCTTTAGCTGTGGCAATGCCAGTGCTCAATGAAGCACTTGCTGCTTTGGACACTCTATCAGCAAATGACATTAACTATGTGAAGAAACTCGCAAATCCCCCTTATCTTATTAAGCTCGTGTTGGAGGCTGTTTGTGTGATCCTCGAGGCGAAACCTGCCAAAGTGCCTGATGGAAAAGGTGGTCAATTATTGGACTATTGGAAGCCTTCAGTTACCTTGCTCAATGACAAAAATTTCCTTCAGAATCTAAAGGTGAAATCTTTTTCTAATGAGAAAGGAGCATTTCTTAGTTATTGGCAAAAATGTGTTTCAGTATTTTGGGTTTGTGGGTTTTATGGCTGAAGTTTGGCTTTTATAGTTACCAATTTTCCAATGTCTCTCTACACTTGAACCAACATGTAGTTCAACAATTGAGTAGGTTTGAGGTTTATTTATGTCTTACATTGATAGTTCATTTCTACAGTACTACTTTAAACCAGTTTCTGACATCTCAGATATCTGTCTGTTTCTTCCTTGCACTTTGATAGTATTTATAACCAGACACTAAACAATTTCTACAAACGATTTTCACAAAAGAGCTCGTTGGATTTGACATGGGAGTTTAATCTTTCATATAGGATTATGACAAGGACAATATTAAACCTCTGGTGATAGACAAGATCAGGAAGGTGTACGTTGTCAATCCAGAGTTTACCCCAGCAAAGGCAGCAAATGCATCGGCGGCAGCTGAAGGTCTGTGCAAGTGGATCATAGCCATGGAGAAATACGACTTGGTAGCAAAAGTTGTGGCACCCAAGAAGGCCAAGCTCATGTCAGCTGAACAACAATACGAAAACGTGATGATCGGGTTGAAGGCAAAGCAAGCTGACTTGACGGGCATTCTAGGCAAGCTCCAAGAGTTGGAAGATGACCTTGACTACAACATGTTGAAGAAGGAGAATTTGCAGGTTTTTTTTTAAAAAAATGCATACTCTATTTCATGCTATTTCATGCTTCATCCAAATTACTGTTTTTCCACACCATTCTACTGCCACTCCTAGTGAACTTGGCTCTTATAAACTAAAGCTAAGGGAATTTTTTTCTCTATGTTATGAATGTGGCTACTACAGAAAAGTCTTATAATTATGAGAGTAAGGAAAACACAGCACCAGAACCCTGAGTTTTTGGTTAATTGTTCACTTGAAAGTAGAGTAGCTGAAATTACCCATGATGAAATCATTGGAGGTTATGGCGGTTGAGTACAGCATGAAGTGAAAATGTGCACGGTGAAAATAGAGAGAGCTGAGCAATTGATTGGTGGACTTGGAGGCGAACGGGTGCGCTGGATTGCCACAGCTAAAGAACTGGGAAATCAGTACCCTGCTCTCACAGGTGATAGCTTGCTAGCAGCTGGTATCATTGCCTACCTCGGTGCCTTCACTGCCAGGTAAAAAAATCAGCCTCTACAACACAACACAACACAACAATAGATTGCAAAACCACAATAAAAGATTGCCACTACTAGTAATCTCACAAAACACCAAGGGACCCGAATGTGAGCCTTTCTTTCTGCCTACATAAATGAAGCATACAACTTCTTTTCCCTGCATGTTTTGTCAAAATGAGTACGTAAATCTTATGTTTTTCCAAGAGACCCAAGTGTTAGGCTGAACATTCGGGTATGTTATGAAATTTGTAGGAGGACCAAGAGTGTGACCTTATGAAACCAAAAGAAACCCAAAGTTTAATTTGAGTGGGAGAGGAGTGAACGGCGTTGTAGTTATACAAAACACAAAGAAAATTTGTAATTCTTTACATGGTTGGAAAATGTGAAGGCCGTGAAGTTACTATGTGTTGTTGAATGAATGGCAGCTATAGGCAACAAATATTGGATTCATGGCTGAAGCTTGTCAAACAAGAGAATATCCCGCAATCGCCTGGCTTCTCATTGCAAGGCAAACTAGGCAATCCAGTGAAAATCCGTGAGTGGATGATTGCTGGCCTTCCCAATGATCCTGTCTCAGTTGATAATTCCATCATTGTTGCCAATGCTCGCCGTTGGCCTCTCATGATTGACCCACAGGTGTGTGTGTTGTTGTTGTGATACTTGAGCATTGTGCAGAGCAAACAAGTGGAAGGGCTAGTTCTTCTTCTTTTAAAAAATAAATTCTATTATTTTAGGGTTTTGGAGAGGGGCGGAGGGGTTTATGTTGGTGAACAATTAGCTAGCTAGCAACAAAGATTGCCTCTGGAACTAAAAATATTGTCAGAATTTATGGAACAATTGAAGGTGAAATATTTCATTTGGGACTCTTGAAAAGTTCAAAATTGATAAACATGACCATTTGAAGATTGAAAATTTGGAGAGAAACTTTGATTTGGGGACCAGCACATGATCAAACAATAGATATTAATAATATTTTGCTTCACTAAATGATCCAAAAAACAAATATTTCTAATGTTTTGTTCAGAAAACTTGATCTTAACGACCAAATTTGAAACGTCCAAAATTAATAGTTTGATCCAGAATTGATTAAATACATGTAAATTTGCAAATTCTGTTCTGGACAAAATCTTGCAGGGACAAGCAAACAAGTGGATCCGCAACATGGAACGGGAACGCAATTTGCAAATTATAAAACTGGGTGGAGTTGATTATATACGAACTCTCGAGAATGCAATTCAGTTTGGGTTGCCTGTTCTTCTGGAGAACATTGGAGAGGAGTTGGATCCATCTTTAGAACCAGTGCTCTTAAAACAGGTGGGATATAATAAATAACTTCTTGTGCCAAAAGTTTTGGCTGCATTTTGATGCTCAACGTATATTATCATAAGGACATGTTAATACGTTAATTTGACATATGTCAATCTAATTCATTATAAACATCATGATAGCAATCTTCAAACAACTATTTAAAACTATGATAAGAATTACAATGTTGTTGATGACCATTTTGAATATACGTTTCAAGTCCAACAGTCTTGGTTGAAAGTAGGAACTACCCATGATGTTTTTATCTCTCTCTCTCTCTCTCTCTCACTCTCTCTCTCTCTCTCTTTTTCTTAAGGATTTTTGTTGAGTTTTGTTGATGTGCACAGATTTTCAAGTCAGCTGGAATGATATGTATAAGGTTGGGAGATACTACCATCGAATACAATAATAATTTCCGGTTTTACATCACTACAAAGCTTCGCAACCCTCACTACCTTCCAGAGACTTCAGTGAAAGTTACACTTTTGAATTTCATGATCACCAAAGACGGGTTATCTGATCAGCTTTTGGGAGTTGTTGTTGCCCAAGAACGACCCGATCTTGAACAACAAAAGAATGAGCTCGTGCTTCAGGTTTCTTTCTTCCCCCATTAAAAAAAAACCAAAAAAAACCCTCCATGATATATATTAAACATATCCTTAAAGTCAACCTGTGTTTGGGTGCTCGTTTGAGCCTGCAATTCCCTTTTTCATCCCCAATTTGAGGTTTGCCAAGTAAGGGAAAATGGGTACCTTTTTTATGAAACTGGGTATCAGTTCACAAGATTTGCAGGGTCTGGTTCTGATCAGACTTGACTGAATGAAAGTCATCTCTTTTTTTTTCCCCCCCTGAAATTCCTGGAAGTACCTGGCAGGGTGCAGAGAACAAAAAAAGGTTGAAAGAGTTAGAAGACCAAATTCTGGAGGTGCTATCAAGCAGTGAAGGCAACATTCTTGAAGATGAGACGGCAATCAAAATCATATCAGAAGCAAAATTGGTGGGAACTGACATTGGTATCAAACAAGTAACGTGCTTGCATTGCCCCCTCTTTCACTAGCAACCCTTTTCTCCATTGGCAGGGTACACACTATAACAACAAAATTTAAATATTTTGTACACTTAAAATGTCATAAACAAATCATATTACACTAATGTCAAATTATGGTAAACACCACATGTATATATATTCATATGGAAATGGATGAAACCACAGAGTTTACCTCACAGATGTGTCATGAACCATGGCTGTGTCAAATATGCCAGGCACAAGCAGAGGTGACAGAAAAGACAATCGATCAAACTCGGAAGGGATATCAATCATCTGGAGAATACACGGCAGTTTTGTTTTTCTGTATCACAGACTTGGCAAATATTGACCCAATGTACCAGTACAGCCTACCATGGTTTGTGGCACTCTTCATCAATTCGATTCAGCAAAGTGAGAAAGATGCCACAAATCTAACCAGGCGCCTCACCATCATTGGAGACCATTTCCTGTTTTCACTGTACCAAAATGTGTGTCGGTCTCTATTTGAGAAAGACAAGCTACTTTTCTCCCTTTTGCTAGCTACCAGATTACTAGAAATGCGAGGGGAGCTTGCACTTTCAGAATGGTTGTTTTTCCTAACAGGTGGCATGGCAACTGGACAAGCTCCTCCAAACCCCGCACCACATTGGCTTACTGACAAATCATGGGGAGAAATCGATCGGCTTTCAAGGATACCCAGCTTCAATGGAATTGGGAAGCATCTCACTGAAAATCTGGTCAACTGGAAATCCTTTTTCGATGCTATGGAACCTCACAAATTACCCATCCCTGGAGTGTTTGCCCAAAAGTTGTCACTGTTCCAGAAGCTGTTGGTCATGCGGTGTTTGAGGCCAGATAAAGTCATACCTGCTATCCAAGACTTTGTAATCGACAAACTTGGCACCAAATTCGTCTTGCCTCCACAATTCAATCTGGATGCTTGCTATCGAGACTCAAGTGCAACATGTCCACTTATCTTTGTCCTTTCACCTGGTAGTGATCCTACTGCCGCCCTGTTGAAGTATGCAGGTCAGATCCCAACTCTTTGTTTTGACATTTTGTTTCCTCTCTCTATACATACTACTAGATCTTCTCAAAACATCAGATCCTGATACACTCTCATGTTGATTTTGCACCAAAATTCTTGAACCACCCACACTCATGATCTACTGCTCATGATGTCTTGTACTATTCCCCAAAAGCTTCAGACTTGGGTGTGTTTCTGATGAAGTAAATGATTTTGAGGTCCAAAGCATCCTTGAGTAAGACTCAGCAATGACATGATTGATCTGGACTGATGAGAGGGAAGGGGGTTTACTTGAATATCATGTGTTGCAGCTGACAAGGAAATGTCAGAAAAAATCTTCCCAATCTCCCTGGGCCAAGGTCAAGGACCAAAAGCAACAGTCATGATCAATGATGCACAAGTTTCAGGTCTACATATAATTTTTTTCATACTACCATTGATTGAGCCTTTGAATTGTAAACAGTTGAAATATATATGGGTCCTCATGAGATAATATATATATATATATATGCTTTGTGATCTGCAATGCTTCCCACCATCAATGGACTTTTTGGGTTCTGCCCAAACTGTTAGAAAGACACATCAAACTGCAGCAGTGTGATTTCAATTCTGGCTTACGACTTGGGAAATACTAACTACTAGCAGTTGGATTAATCAAAAGACTGCTGCAGGCTTACTTGGTTAAATTTCATGTCTTCATGCAGGTTCGTGGGTGTTGCTTCAGAATTGTCATCTTGCTCCCTCATGGATGACAGAACTTGAAAGAATCGTTGAGGGTGTCGGTGCAGACACTGTACACCAAGATTACCGCTTGTGGATGACATCCTATCCCAGCCCCAAATTTCCCATCACAATCTTACAAGTAAGCTCTTATCCTCTGACAACCATACTATGCCTCTTACAGACTAGGTACTTGTTACCTTTCACCTGGCTACAAGCAGGCTATCTACTAGGTTGATGGCATGCTACAGCCAGTAGTCATGTGAAAGGTGGCAAATATCATACAATAGTCAAGGTTGCTACCTACCTCTTTAGCTGTTTTAGCTACTGACCTACCTATTTTACGAGATCAATACGAACAGCCAGGCTATGGGGCACATTTGACATAATACTAATAATAATACTAATGGGATTGTTGCAGAATGGAGTGAAGATGACAAATGAGCCTCCAAAAGGTTTACGGGCAAACATAAGGCGGTCTTATCTGCTTGATCCTATCACAAATGCACAATTTTTTGAAAGCTGTAACAAGCCCATGATATTCAAGAGCTTGCTGTTTGGACTATGTTTCTTCCATGCTGTTGTTCAAGAGAGACGAACATTTGGACCCATGGGTTGGAACATCCCATATGGCTTTGACGATGGGGATCTTCGAATTAGGTATATATGTATTTCCCAAAGTATGTAAGTCTTTTGTTATGAAGCAGCTAACACAGAGCAACGAAGAGGGGATGAACAAACCCAATCTTTTGTAATTTTGCTGCAAAGTCATCAGGCTGCAGAAAAATACATCAGCGTATATTTAGGATGAGCATTTCTATTAGATATAATATGATAATTTACAAATGGGGAATATATCTACCTATCTATCTATCTATCTATCTATATATATATATCAACTACTTAAGGATCTATTATATTTCTATTAACTATTTGATGAATGATGATGACCACTTTGTGGTTGTTGAATTCTTGTGAAGTGTCCGGCAGCTACACATGTTCATAAATGATACAGAAGAGGGAGCAGCAATGCCTCTAGAAGCACTGAATTATGTGACAGGCGAGTGCAACTATGGTGG